>JGI11876J12873_1000029_pt1 | contig 28758 bp, 25 predicted proteins | sample ElkSloMetagenome_4_FD_12873 | JGI IMG/M metagenome (IMG submission 12873) | reverse complement strand
CCCCGTGTCGCGCGGAGCCCATGACGGATCCCCAGACCGCCCTGCTGGACGCCCTCGCCCCGGCGCCGCCCTCCGGGCAGGGGCCGCGCCTTTACGTGGCCGACACCGACCTCGCCGAGGGCGCATCGGTCGCCCTGCCCGCGCCCCAGGCGCATTACCTGCGCTCGGTCATGCGGCGCGGCCCCGGCGACACGGTGGTCCTGTTCAACGGCCGCGACGGTGAGTGGCAAGCCGCGATCGAAACCCTTTCCAAGACTGGCGCCACGGTGCTGTGCCGCGCCTGCCTGCGGCCACAGCCCGAGGGCGAGGCCAACGGACCGTGGCTGCTGTTCGCGCCCCTGAAGCGCGGCCCCGTGGACCTGCTGGCGGAAAAGGCCACCGAACTGGGAGCGGCGCGTTTGCAACCGGTCGTCACCCGCTTCACCACGGCGGCGCGCGTGAACGCCACACGGCTGCGGTCCCTGACCATCGAGGCCGCCGAGCAGTGCCGCCGCCTGAGCGTTCCGGACATGGCGGACCCGATGCCCCTGGCCCGCCTTGGCGACGGCTGGCCGGCCGACCGCACCCTGTTCGTGCTGGCGGAACGGGGCGAGGCGCCGCCAGCCGCCGCCGCGTTCGCCGCGCACGCCGGCGCGCCCGCCGCCCTGCTGGTCGGCCCCGAGGGCGGCTTCGCGGACTCCGAGCTTGACGGCCTCCGGCATCTGCCCTTTGTTACGTTCGTGCGCCTGGGTCCCCGGGTGTTGCGCGCCGAGACCGCCGCCATCGCCGGCCTGACTCTTTGGCAGGCCCTGGCCGGCGACTGGCGCTGATCCAAACTCTGTGCAGGGCGGCCCGTCCCGTGCCGCCGGCCGCGGTCCCAGCGTCCGGCCCGTTCCCGGAGTCCCGTCATGTCCGCTCCTTCGAAACCCAACGCCCGCCCGGTGGAGAGCAAGGCCGATCTCGTGGCTTGGTTCGAGTCCGGCTGCAAGCCCCCCGACAGTTGGCGCATCGGCACGGAACACGAGAAGTTTGCCTTCACCTTGCGGGACCTGCGCCCCCTGCCCTACGAGGCACACACCGAGGGCCCCGGCATCTGCGACCTGCTGGAGGGGCTTAAGGCCTATGGCTGGAAGCCGGTCGAGGAGGCCGGCACGCTGATCGGCCTGACCTGCCCCACGGGCGGCAGTGTGACCCTGGAGCCGGGCGGACAACTGGAACTCTCGGGTGCGCCGCTGGAAACGATCCACCAGACCTGCGCGGAAACCACCAACCACCACCTGAACCTGAAGACGGTCTGCGGCGAGTTGGGGATCGGCCTCATCGGGCTGGGCTTCAACCCGAAGTGGCCACGCGCCGACATCCCGTGGATGCCCAAGGGCCGCTACGACATCATGCGCCGCCACATGCCCAGGCGCGGCGCGCTCGGCCTGGACATGATGCTGCGCACATGCACCGTGCAGGTGAACCTGGACTTCGAAAGCGAGGCCGACATGGTGCGCAAGGTCCGCGCCGGTCTCGCGCTGCAACCGCTGGCGACGGCCTTGTGGGCCAACAGCCCCTTCAGCGAGGGCAAGCCCAACGGGTTCCTCAGCTATCGCAGCCACATCTGGACCGACACCGACCCCGACCGCTGCGGCACGCTGCCGTTCGCGTTCGAGGACGGCATGGGGTTCGAGCGCTACGTGGACTACATGCTCGATGTGCCGATGTATTTCGTGCACCGTGACGGCCGCTACATCGACGCCGCCGGGCAGTCCTTCCGCGACTTTCTGGATGGGCGCCTGCCGGCCCTGCCGGGCGAGACGCCGACCCTGGGCGACTGGGCCGACCACGTCACCACGGCGTTCCCCGAGGTGCGCCTGAAGACCTTCCTGGAGATGCGCGGCACCGACGGCGGCCCCTGGAGCCGCATTTGCGCCCTGCCGGCTTTTTGGGTAGGGCTGCTGTACGACAAGGCGGCGCTCGACGAGGTCTCGCAGCTCATCAAGGGCTGGACGGCGGCGGAGATCACGGCCTTGCGCGAACGGGTGCCGGTGCAGGCGCTGGGCACGCCCTTCCGCTCCGGAACCCTCGGGGATGTGGCGCTGGAGGTGCTGGACATCGCCCGCCGGGGCCTGGCGCGGCGCGCACGGGTCAACAGCCAGGGGCGCGACGAGACCTGCTTCCTCGACGTCCTGCTGGAGATCGCCGAGTCGGGCCGCTGCCCGGCGGAAGAGCATCTCGACGCCTATCATGGCCGCTGGAACGGCAGCATAGACCCGATTTTCGTGGAATACGCCTATTGATGCACGCGGCTGAGGCCCACACCACCGGCCCAGCCCCGAAAATCAGCCGATGCCAGCCCGGGCCGGATCGGCATCGCCCTGGTCATGGGCGCCCGGGGCCGCCGCGCCGGACTGGCCGGGGGAGTCGTCGGCGTCAGGCGCGCAATAGATGTCGTACAGCGTGCCCAGGACGGCGGCCACGTCCTCGCCCTTGAGCGAATAGTAGATCGTCTGCGCCACCCGCCGTGTGCGCACAAGATCGTCGCGGCGCAGGCGCGCCAGATGCTGGGACAGCGCCGACTGACTCAGCCCGACCACCCGTTCCAGTTCGCCGACCGAACACTCGCGACCAAGCAACTGACACAGGATCAACAGGCGGCATTCATTGCTCATGGCCTTGAGCAATGTGCTGGCATTGCGCGCTTTCTCTTGCAGTTTTTGAAGGTCGTCCTGGTTCATGCCCTCTCCGCCGGAGCCTCCTGTCGTATCAGTTCGATCTTATAGAGTAGCACATTTCGCCCTCGTAATACCTGCCAAAATGCACCGGGGGGCACGGTGATTCCACGCGTCACCCTGCGCCGGGCACTGTGCGGAGAGATCACTCCCCGGCGGCCGGGGTCGACGTCGCCGGCGGCCGGGTCGTGTCGCTTCCGCGCGCCTGACGGACCTTGGCCCGCGCGAGTCGACGTTTCCGCCCACGATGACCGGACGGGGTGTCTCGCTCCTCGCGCGGGGCACGGTCGGCGCGGCGCCCCTCGATCAGGCCCATGACCAGGCTCATCAGGGCCGGAATGATGATCAACGTCAGCAGCGCCGACATGGCCAGCCCGCCCAGCACAACCGTGCCCAGACCCCGGTACAGCTCGGACCCGGCGCCGGGGAACAACACCAGCGGCGACATGCCCATGATGCTGGTCAGCGTGGACATGAAGATGGGCCGCACCCGGTTGGCGGTGGCCTGACGGATGGCATCGCCGGGCGTCAGGCCGTCCTGACGCAGCCCGTACAGGGTCTGGTCCACCAGCAGGATGGCGTTGTTGACGACGATGCCGATCAGGATGACGAAGCCCATCATGGTCAGCATGTCCAGCGGCTGATAGCTCACGGTGTTCAGAAGGCCAAGAGCCAGCACGGCGCCGGCCGAGGCCAGCGGCACGGTGACCATGATGACCAGCGGATAGAAGAAGTTCTCGAACAGCACCGCCATGACCAGATAAACGATGATCAGGGCCAGCAGGAGCTGCCAGACCATGGCGTTCCAGGCCTCGGTCAGTTTGTCGGCGGTGCCCGACAGCGACATCGACACGTTCGGCGGCATCCCTTCGGCCTGCAACGGCGCGATCACGTCGTTCTCGATGATCTCCATGGCCTGTTCCAGGGCGATGGCCTGGCTGGGCCGGATCTGCAGCGTCACCGTCCGCGCCCGCTCCAGGTGGCGGATCTCGGTCGGCCCGGCCGTGACCACCACGTCGCCCAGCGCGGCCACCGGCAGGATGGTGCCCGACTCCGTGACCACCGGCAGGGTGCCGATGCCCTGGGTGCGATCCACATGGGCCGTGCGCCCGGCCAGCGTCAGGTCGATGCGCTCGCCGCCGACGGTGATCTCGTCCACGCGCAGGCCGTCGTTGAAGGCATCCACCGTCTGACCGAAGGTCATGACCGACACGCCGTTGTCGGCCAGCTTGAGCAGATCCGGGAAGACCCGCACCTCGGGCGCGCCCAGTTCAAGGCCAGGGATGGGACGGAACTGGTTGCCCTCCTCCTGCGGCAGCACCTCGCCCACCTTGCCGGCGGCCCGCAGCGCCACGCCCAGGATGATCTCCAGGTCGGGGCCGGAGATGTCCAGGTTGACGGCGCGCGCCCCGCCCACCGAGCGGCCGAACGGCGAGGGCTGCGAGACGAAGCCGAAGGTGCCCGGCTCCGAAAACACCGGGCCGCGCAGGATAGGAATCAACTCTCGAGCACGCGCCGGATCCTCGGCGGCGGCGCCGACGAAGGCCCGCGTCTCCAGCGCCACGAAAAAGAAATTGCTGATCTTCGGCGGGGACTCGTCCGCCTGACCGCCGCCCACCAGCCCCCGCACCGCCGAGACCACGCCGGACAGCGGTCCGCCCCCGCCGCTTTCGTCGTCGGTCCCGGGCTCGTCCAGGCCGTGACGGGCGGCGCCTTCCTCGTCCGACCACAGGGGCCGCACCACATCCTCGATCGACTGGCCGATGGCCGTGGTGGTGTCGAGGTTGTACCCGGGAGGCGGCAGGATCATGCCAAAGACGAGATTACGGTTGCCCTCGGGCAGGTATTCCAGCTTGGGCAGGAAGACCCAGGTCGCGACGCCGGCAAGCGTGGTGATCGCCACCACGATCACCAGACTCAATGCCCGGCTGCGGACCACGGCATCGGTCAGACGCCGGATCAACCAACTGAAGCCACGCCCGAACTGGTCGATGCCGGGCAGTGGCACCCGGTGCGCCTCGCCCTTGCGCTTGACCTGGCCCAGCAGGCGCCGCGCCAAAGCCGGGATGACGGTGACGGCAACGATCAGCGACAGCATGACGGCCACCGAGATGGCGACGGCGATGTCGCGGAACAGCTGGCCGACCTCCTGCTCCATGGTCAGGATGGGGATGAACACCATCACCGTCGTCAGGGCCGACACCAGAATCGCGCCCCACACCTGTTTCGCCCCGTGATAGGCGGCGGCGGCGCGGCTGTAGCCCTGCTCGCGCAGGCGGTAGATGTTCTCCAGCACGACGATGGCGGCGTCGACCACCATCCCCACCGCGAAGGCGATGCCGGCCAGCGAGATCACGTTCAACGAGCGACCCAACGCCGCCATCCCCACGAACGCGCCAATGACCGAGACCGGAATGCCCAGCGACACGACCACGGTCGGCCCGAACGCCCGCAGGAACACCAACAGCACGATGGCCGCCAATACACCGCCGACGTAGATGTTGGAAATGACGAGATCGATGGCCGAGTTGATGTAGACCGTCTCGTCGTAGACCTGCGCCAGATAGAGATTGTTCTCCGCCAGCGCGCCCTGGTTCAGTTCAGCCACGGCGGCGCGCAGGCCGCCCATGGTCTCGATGACGTTGGCGCCGGTCTCGCGCACGGCGTTGAGCGCCAGCGCCGGTTCGCCGCGATACCGGATGCGCGCCCGCTGGTCCTTGTAGGCGAAGGCCACGTCGGCGACATCGCCCAGGGTGACGCGCGCCAACCCGCCGACCCCCTGGCCCTCGGCCGACCGCACCACCACCTTCTCGACGTCCTCCGGCTCCCGGAACTGCCCCTCGACCCGCACCACATAGCGGCGCTTGCCCTCCTCGACGTCGCCGGCCGACAGGGACACGTTCGCCGCACGCAATGCGTTGACCACCTGCGGCACCGTCAGGCGGTATTTCGACAGACTGACGGGATCGACGGTGACCCGCAGTTCGCGCTCGCTGCCGCCGTAGACGTTGATCCGCGACACACCCTCGACCCGCTCCATGCGGTCGCGCACGACATCGTCCACCAGGTCACCGTAGTGGTGCACCGGCGTCTCGTTTCCCGCCGCGCGGCGCAGCGTGAACCAGGCAATGGGCTGGTCGTCGGAGCCCGACGTTTCCAGCGTCGGTTCGTTGGCCTCCTCGGGGTAGTCCGAAACCTGGTCCAGACGGTTGGCGACCAGCAGCAGGGCGCGGTCCATGTTCTGGCCGGTCTTGAACTCCAGCGTCACCTCGGCGTCGCCGGTGCGCGCCCGGCCGGTCATCTCGCGCAGCCCCTCCAGCCCCTTGAGCACCTCTTCCTGCCGGTTGACGATCTCGCGTTCCACCTCGGCCGGGGCAGCGCCGGGCCAGGAGGTGTTCACGGTGATGACCGGCTGGCGCACGTCCGGCGTCATCTGGATGGGAATCTCGGTCAGGGCGACGAGGCCGAACAGCACGACCATCAGCACGGCGGCGATGACGGCCGTGGGACGGGCGATGGCAAGGCGGATGATGTCCATGGCGTGTGTCCGGTTTGCTATCCGTCGGCCGCCGACCCATCGCCGGCCTCTCCGGTCCCGCGCGCGCTGGGCGGCACCGTGGCCCGCACCGGCTGGCCGGGCCGCAGGCGCTCATTGCCGCGCGTCACCACGGTTTCCCCAAGGCTGAGCCCGTCGCGCACGGCGAAGGCGTCCCCCACCGCCGGACCCAGGTCGACCGGCCGTGGCTGCGCGACCCCGTCCACGACCACGAACACCATGTTGCCGGTGGGCTTGTTGATGACCGCGTCCTTGGGCACCGTGACCACCGTGCGGGCCGGCCCCTCGGGGATCATCAGCGTGACGCTCTGCCCCGCCGCCAAGTGGCGCTCGGGTCCCGACGCGGCCGGCAGGGTCAGGCGCGCCGGGCGCGTGCGGGTGCGGGTGTCCTCGGCCGGCACCAGGGCGCGCAGGGCGGCCACCGTTTGGGTCTCATCGTCGAGGAACACGTCCACGGCCTCGCCGATCGACAGGCCGTCGACCAGATCGAAGGGGATGTCCGCCTCGACTTCCAGGTCCAGGTGATTGAGAAGTGCCACCACGGGCGCGCCCTTGGTGACGTAGGCGCCGACCTCGGTATGCCGCTCTGTGATGGTACCCGGGTAGGGTGCCCGGATTTCGGCGTCGCGCAGCGCCACCTCGGCCAGCGAGAGGCGCGCGCGGGCGATGGTCAACGCCGCCTGCGCCACTGACACGGAGTGGTTCAGCCCGGTGGCCTCCTCGCTCTTGTCATCATAGCGCGCCTGGCTGAACGCCGCCGACCGGCGCAGGCTGGCGAGGCGTTCCAGTTCCTGCTGGGCCAGGGCCAGACGCGAGCGCGCCTCTTCCAGCGCGGCCTCGCGCTGTTGCACCTCTGCGCGGGCCAACTCCACCTCAAGACGCACGCTCTCGGTGTCCAGGCGCGCGAGTAGGTCGCCGGCCTCGACCACGTCGCCGACGTCGACCGCCATGTGCTCGACCGCGCCCGAGCCCTTCGCCGCCACCATCCCGGCGCGGCGCGGCACCAGCCGGCCGACTACCGGCACCGTCTGCGTCGTGGCCCGTTCGCTCACCGTGGCGACCCCGACCGGCGTGGCGCGGGGACCGTCGCCCTCGCCGCCCTGCTGGGCGACGGCGCCCGGGCCCGGCACGACGAGCAGCGCCCCGCCAAGACAGGCGACCGCCAGCCAAGACCACCGACGGCCCGCTATGCGCCGCCCGGCTGTGTTCCGCATTCTCTCGTTTCTCCCTCGCACCCATCCCCGGGCGGCCAGATCTTCTACGCTCGCCTAAGATTGGGTCAATCATCGCACAGAACCAGAGCGCCCGCCTCAGAGAAAGCGGAGCGCCGTCCGCGTTTGACCAAACGGCAAACAACACCCATGTCGTGACCCGGTGATGACGCCCCGACTCTGCCCTTGTGACAAAGTGTGACCAACCCCACCCCCGCCCGGTGGCGCGCGCCATGGTTCGTGCCGGTCCCGGACCGGTCCCGAACCGGTCGGCCGAATGAAGCGTCACGGGAAAAAGCCGTTGCGGCCTTGTCCGGGGCGATGCGACAAAAGTCGCCAAGACTGGAGGAAACGGAACCATGGCCACGCTGTACGTGACTCATCACGCCTGCATCGATCACGACACGGGCGACTTTCACCCGGAATGCGGCGATCGCCTGCGGGCCGTGCAGCGGATCCTGGAAGCCGAGGATTTCATGCTGTTGCACCGGCAGGAGGCCGTGGCGGCCACCGACGAGCACCTCCGGCGCGCCCACCCGCAATCCCATATCGACCGCGTGTTCCGCACCATTCCGCCCGAGGGCCTGCGACATATCGACGGCGACACGCTGGTCTCCGCCGCGTCGGGCGAGGCCGCGCGCCGTGCCGCTGGCGCCGTCGTGGTGGCGGTCGACGCCATCATGCGCGGCGAGGTGACCAACGCCTTCTGCGCCGTCCGCCCCCCCGGCCACCACGCCGAGGCCGAACGGGCCATGGGGTTCTGCCTGTTCAACAATATCGCGGTCGGCGCCCTCCATGCCCGGGCGGCGTACGGCCTGGAACGCATCGCGGTGTTCGACTGGGACGTCCACCACGGCAACGGAACGCAGGACATTTTTCAGACCGACCCGGGGCTGTTCTATGCCTCGACCCACGAGGCCGGCAACTACCCCGGCACCGGGTTCACGCAAGAGCGCGGTGTGGCCGGCAACATCCTCAACTGCCCGCTGCCGCCGGGATCCACCGGTGATGCCTTTCGCGCCGCCGTCGACCAGACGATCGAACCGGCGATGCGGGCCTTTCAGCCGCAGATGGTGATGATCTCGGCCGGGTTCGACGGCCACGCGCGCGATCCGCTGGCGCACCTGCGCCTTCAGGTCGCGGATTACGTCTGGGCCACGCGGCGCATGATGGCGGTGGCCGAGGACTGTTGTGACGGCCGGCTGGTGTCGGTGCTGGAAGGCGGGTACGACCTGCAGGCCCTCGCCGGCAGCGTCCATGCCCACGTGCGGACCCTGATGGGGGTATGACAGATGGGGGTCTAACAGGCCGACGGCGCGGCACCCTGGTCAGGCACCGCGCCGTCCGCCTCGCGGAAAACGCATTCCCCGGTCGGCGGCCACCGCCGCCGCGCCACCCCCGAGCGGCGGACCCCCTCTATTCCGCCGCCACCGGTTCCCGCTCGGCGAAGCTTGCCTCGAACTCGCGCAAGGCCGCACGATAGCGGGCCGCCGTCTCGGCATCCCCCCGGCGGTCGGCCTTCACCGCCGCGCGGTCCAGTACGTCCCGGATGGTGATGTAGCCCTTGTGCTGACGCAGAGTCATTTCGGTCCACGCCGCGGCCAGCATGGGCAGCAGATCCTCGCTCTCGGCGATGGCCGCCACATAGGACGACGTCGATGCCGTCATGGCCTTGATGCGCTCGGGATCCAGTCTCATCGTCTTACCTCCTGTCCGGCGGTCGAGACCCGTGTGCTCCGAAACCGCCACCGTCTCGCCCGCTCTCACACGCGCTTCTGCCGTTACACTGTCGCCCGGTCCGCTGAACCCTGCCTGTCGTCCCGTTCTGTCTTGGTGCGCCCTAGAGCCGCGCCCGTTCCCGTTCCAGGATTCGTTCCAACTCGTCCGCCGCCGCAAAGTCCCCACGAAGCCGGGCCTCGCCCGCGCGCTCCGACAGGATCTCAATCACATGCGTCCGCCCCTCGGCCGTTCCCAACTCTCGGGCCGTCCATTCGGCCGCGATCACGGTCGGCAGATGCTCCGACACGGCCAAGGCTTCCACTTCGTCGGCATCCATGCCGCAGAAGGCAATACAGTCTTCGAAAGTCAGCATGGCGTGGCTTTCCCGTACCCCCTGTCGGTCGCAGGTCGCCGCCATGGTGTCCCAGTCCGTTTGCGCCTTGACCTCCTGGCCCCGGTCGTCCCAAGCGCATGGCGCGACGCGCCGTTGCAAACAGTGCCTCTTGATGGGGGCACTCAATGTCGGCGTGGCGTCTCGTCGCGAGGGAAACCCGACGATTGGAGGGTGACTATAACATTCGTGTTGCAGTTTCGCAAAGGCACGCCCGAACGACATAGAGTCGTGAAATTTTAGGGGCATTCGTCGATACACTGCCACTTTGGTGGGATTTCGCGGAGCACAGCATTCGTTAGACTGAAATCCGGGCAAGCGTCCGGAGACATCGTCAGCACTTTTGGACGACTAAGAGCGCCACTCGGACGATCCCATTAGCGCGAAAGAAGGATTTCGTACCGCTCGAAAGAAGGAGGAGACGGCAGACGCCCCCCTTCGCGGCAGAGCCGCGCATTGGAACGAGCCCGCCGACCAAAACGCTCTACCGCCCGCGCGGCGCGCGCATGGCGGGACGGGGTCGCTCGGAAAGGGAGATCTTGACGGCGCGGAAGAGCCCCACGCGCGACGCCGCGCGGACTCGGCGCTCAGTTCGCCGTCGCCGTCGCCGGTTCCGGAGCCGGCGCGCGGCTGACCGCCGCCCGCCCGGCATCGAACGCACGGCCGTTCAGGTCGGCCAGCGCCGGCTTGCGGGCGCGGAATACCTCAACCACGCGCGACCGAAGATCCTCGGCCGACAGCGGCAGCAGGTCGGCGACGGCCCCCAGCATCACGGTGTTCATCAGTCGGTGATTGCCCAGGGAGTCGGCGATGTCGCGCGCCTCAACCGTGCGCAGGTCGATCCCACGCTGCCGAATCAGGGCGATCGGGTCCTCGGGGTAGTCGAACAGGCCCTGGTGCACCACGGGCGGCTTGACGCGCAGGCCGTTGACCACGGCGCGCCCACCCGGACGCAGTTGGCCGACCCAACGCAGCGCCTCGGCGGCCTCGAAGCCGATCAGCAGGTCGGCCTCGCCGTCGGGGATGGCGGGCGCCAGCACGCGCGGACCGAAGCGCAGGTTGGAGGTCACGACACCGCCCCGCTGGGCCATGCCGGCCACCTCGGTCTTCTTGGCGTCGTGGCCAGCGTCCACGGCGGCGTGGGCCAGCAGTTCGGCGGCGGTCAGCACACCCTGGCCGCCGATGCCGCAAAGCAGCACATTGGTGACGCCGGCCGACCCGGCCGCCGGATGCTCGGTCATGGTCTCACACTCTCTCCAGGCGGGGATGCGCGGCCGGATCCAGCGGCACGATGGCATTGGGCGCGCAGGTTTCGACGCAGGCGTTGCAGCCGGTGCAGAACGCGCTGTCGATGCGGGCGAAGGCCAGTTCCTTGGTCTTGCCGCTCTTGGTCGTGGTGGTCTCGCGGCGGGTGACCTGGATGGCCGGACACCCGGTGTCGATGCAGCCGCCGCAGCCGGTGCAGTCCTCTTCCACCACCTTCAGCGCCGGACGCGGCACATGCCGGTCGGTCAGCACGCACGGCTGGTTGGTGATGATGACCGAGACCTCGGGGATCTGCGTTTCCGTGCGGATCAGCCGGAACAGCTCTGGCAGTTCGTAGGGATCGACCGAGTGCACCCGCTCCGGCTTGACGCCCATCGCCTTGACCAGGGCGACGAAGTCCACCCGGGGCGCTTCCTCGCCGTGGATGTCGAACCCGGTGCCGGGGTGCTCCTGGCCGCCGGTCATGCCGACGGTGCGGTTGTCCAGGAGCATCACCGTGACGTTGGCGCGGTTGTAGACCAGGTCCAGCAGCCCCTGCATCCCCATGTGCAGGAAGGTGGAATCGCCGATCACGGCGACCACCGACTTTTTCGAATCCTCGCCGGAGCGGGCGATCGCCAGCCCCTGCGCCATGGTCACCGAGGCCCCCATGCAGGTGCAGGTGTCCATGGCCTGCCATGGGTGGCCGGCGCCCAGGGTATAGCACCCGATGTCACCGGCGATCAGCGCCGCCCGGCGCAGCTTCGACAGACAGTAGAACGGGCTGAGGTGCGGACAGCCGGCGCACATGGTGGGCGGACGCGGGAACACCGAGGGATCGGGACCGGCGGGCGGCGCATGGGCGGGTTCCTCGCCGCGCAGTCGGGCCACACCCCGGCGCAGCACCGAGACCGACAGCTCTCCATGGCGGGGCAGCACGTCCTTGCCGTGCACGTCAATCCCGGCCGCCTTCAGGGCCTGTTCGACCAACGGCTCGGTTTCCTCCGCCACCAGCAGCGTGTCGACGGTGCGAGCGAAGGCGCGGATGCGCTCAACCGGGACCGGGTGCGTGAAGCCGAGCTTCAACAGCGGCGTATCCGGCAGCGCCTCGCGCACCGACAGGGCCGCCGGGCCGCTGGAGACGATCCCCACGGACCGGTCGATCCCGTCCATCAGCGTGGTCAGGTCGGACTCGTCGGCCAGCGCGGTCAGCGTGGCATCGCGCTCGTCCTGGCGCGGCAACATGCTCTTGGCGTTGCTCGGCAGCATGACCCAGCGGCGAGAGTCACGGATGAACCCCCGCGCTGGCGGCGCCTGGCGCTCGCCGACGGAGACCAGCGTCTTGACGTGGCACACACGGGTGGTCAGGCGCAGGAGCACCGGGCAGCCGACCTGCTCCGACAGTTCGAACGCGGCCAGGGTGTGGGCGTGGGCCTCCTGGGCGTCGGCCGGCTCCAGCATCGGCAGATGGGCGAAGCGGCCCCAGTAGCGGCTGTCCTGCTCGTTCTGGCTGGACGACAGGCCGACGTCGTCGGCAATGGCGATCACCAGGCCGCCGTGACAGCCGGCCAGCGCCTGGCTCATCAGCGCGTCGGCGGCCACGTTCATGCCGACATGCTTCATGGCGCAGAAGGCGCGCGCACCGACCAGCGAGGCGCCAATGGCCACCTCCAGCGAGACCTTTTCGTTGACGCTCCATTGCGCCCGGATGTCCGGGTAGCGGGCCAGCGTCTCCAGGATCTCCGTCGATGGCGTGCCGGGATAGGCGGTGGCCACGGCGGCCCCGGATTCCCACACGGCGCGGGCCACGGCCTCGTTGCCGGAAAACAAGGTGCGGCTGCCGATGGCGATTTCGGTCAGGGCGTTCATGACCGGTTCCTCCCCCCTGCCTGTGTGGTTCTTTCGTTCAGCGACCCCGGCGGCCGCGCCGGACCGTGGGACCCCGAAACCGGCCGCCCATCGATCGACGCGGACGCGAAACAAGCCCCGGGGAACCGCAGCGTTTACCCTGGGGACCCGGCCAGCGTCAAGGTGCTGAATGGCCCCCGAAAACAGGCCATGCCGGCGGGCGCGGCCGGTGCGTCAAACCCCTCACCCGGCGGGCCACACGAAAAACAATATAAGATAGAGCAGCAGGAACAGCGCGACCATGACGGCCGAGGTGTTGATCGGCCAGGCGCGGCCCAGCGCCCCATGCGGACCATGCGTGCGCGCGGTGATGGCGATCAGGCCGCCGATGCCGCGCCGCGTCACGCTCAGCCCCCCGGTCCACACCGGCCCGACCGTGCGCAGCAGGAACGCGGCCACCGCCGGCCCGGCGACCCGCCACAGCCAGTCCCAGTCCAGCGTGATGGTCAGGGTGCGCTTCATCAGCGGCAGCAGGATGAAGAACGCCAGCCCGGAGAACAGCAGCAACTGAAGCTGTGTGACCACATGGGCGCCGGTGTAGGACTCGTACGCCACCGGGTACGGCAGCAGGGCATAGAGCGGGTCCGGCCACACGCCGATGAACAGGCACAGCCCGGCGAACAGCAGCATGGCCAGGATCATGGGGGCCGGCGCCTCGCCCGGCCGCAGGCCGCTGTCCTTCTGGAAGAACACGAACCAGGGGAACTTGATGCCGGCGTGCAGGAACACGCCGGCGCTGGCCGCCTGCAACAGCATCCAGGCCCACAGCATGTGTTCGTCGGCCGCCCCCTGGGTGATCATCGACTTGGTGACGAACCCTGAGGTCCACGGGAAGGCAGAGATGGCCAAGGCACCGATAATGCCGCAGAACGCGGTGACCGGCATGGTGCGGAACAGACCGCCCAGGTCGGAGCACTTGCGCAGCCCGGTCATGTACAGCACCGAGCCGGCGCTCATCAGCAGCAGCGCCTTGTAGATGATGTGGGCGAAGGCGTGCGAGGCGGCGCCGTTCAGCGCCATCTCGGTGCCAATGCCGATGCCGCAGACCATGAACCCGACCTGGTTGATAATGGAATAGGCCAGGATGCGCCGCATGTCGTTTTCCAGCAGCGCGTAGATGATGCCGTAGAAGATCATGTACAGCCCGACCCACACCAGGATCTCGGTGCCGGGAAAGCCGCGCAGCAGGACGTAGACGGCGGTCTTGGTGGTGAAGGCGGACAGAAAGACGGTGCCGCTCCACGAGCCCTCGGGGTAGGCATCAGGCAGCCAGGCGGTCAGCGGCGGCGCCCCGGCGTTGATCAGGAACCCGATCAGAATCATCCAGGTCGCCCACGAGTCCGCCGTCATGGCCGTGAAGTCGGCGGAGCCGGTGGCCGTGATCTGCCCCGTGATGCCGGCCATCAAAACCACGCCGCCGAGCAGGTGGATGAAGGCATAGCGCAGGCCGGCCCTGCGGCTTTCGGGGGTGCCCGGGGACCAGATGATCAGCGTCGAGGCGATGGCCATCAGTTCCCAGTAGATGAACACGCCCAGCAGGTCGCCGGCGAACACGACCCCCATGGCACCGCCGGCGTAGACCAGGGCCGAGGCGCTCTCCAGTGTGTTCTTCTGCGGCAGGGCGTAGAGGCCGCCGACAACGGCCATCAAGCCGAAGATGGTGCCGAACAGCCGCGACAGCGCATCCGTTTGCACCAGCTCCAGGGTGTAGCCCAAGTACTCGATCGACGAGACCACGCCCTCGGGCAGCGTCCAGATGTGGGCGAACCCAAGCAGCGGTGCCAACAGCGTCATGGTCATACGGCCACGGCGCGGCAGCAGGGGCAGGATCAGCCCGCCCAGGATCAGGAACAGCCCGGGGGAGACGTTACCCAGCATCGTAGTACGTGTCCTTGCGCTTCAGGGCCATGCCCAGGCCCTTGGCGAACAGCACCATGGCCACACAGCTCAGGAAGCCGAACCAGGCATGGAAGCCGAACCAGCCGTCGACGCCAAAGTGCGGGTGCAGGTGCACGACCAGTTCGGCCAGAACGGTCAGCGCCAGCACGATGCCGAACACCCACCACAGAATGCGAATGCCCTTCGCCGTGACGAACCAGGGTTGCTTCTCGTCGGGCGCGCGGGTGCGCGGCATGACGCCGCTGGGCGGCGTCTCGGTCACCTGAACGATGCGCGGCGCGTCGCTGCCCGGCTCAGTATGGGTCACGGCCGTCCTCCCACGAGTTGTTCGGCCAGGGCCAGGAAGGAATCGGGGACGAAGAACAGGAACAGGCTGCCCAGGGCGGTGAAGGCCAGGGCCACGACGATGGGTGTCGGCGCCTCGCCGTGGTCATGCTCCGGGTCCACCGGGGCCGGCTTGGTGGCGAACGCGCGATGGACGATGGGCAGGAAATAGGCCGCGTTCAGCACCGTCGAGGCGAAAATCACGGCGATCGCCGCCCAGGCCTGCGCCTCGTAGGCGCCGGACAGCATGAACCACTTGGAGACGAACCCGGCCGTCGGCGGCACGCCAATCATGGCCAGCGCGCCGATGGCGAACGCCCCCATGGTGACCGGCATCTTCCAGCCGATGCCGTCGAGCTGGCTGATCTCGGTCTTGTGCGCGGCGGTGTAGATGGAGCCGGCGGCGAAGAACAACGTGATCTTGCCGAAGGCGTGGGCCATGATGTGCAGGGCGGCCCCCATTACCGACAGCGGCGCCAGGATCAGCGCGGCCAGCACGACATAGCTCAACTGACTGATGGTCGAATAGGCCAGCCGGCGCTTCAGGTTGTCCTGCCTGAGGGCGACAAAACTGGCGGCCAGGATGGTGAACCCGGCGAAGGCGGCGATCCACTCGGTGCCCGCCGTGCCGTTCAGCAGGTCCAGCCCGAACACATAGACCACCACCTTGACCACGGTGAACACACCGGCCTTGACCACGGCCACCGCGTGCAGCAACGCGGAGACCGGCGTCGGCGCCACCATGGCCGCCGGCAGCCAGCGGTGGAACGGCATCACCGCCGCCTTGCCGATGCCGAACACGAACAGCGCCAGCAGCAGCAGGACCGGCCAGCCCTCGACCTTGCCGGCCAGCAGCCCGCCGGGAACGAAATCCAGGCTGCCGGCCAGAATCCAGCAGGCAATGATGCCCACCAGCTGCAGGCCGATGGACGTGCCCATCAGGATGCCCAGGTAGACACGACCCGACCGCTTGGCCTCGTCGGTGCCCTTGTGGGCGACCAGCGGCACCGTGCTGATGGTCATCAGCTCGTAGAACAGGAACAGCGTCAGCAGGTTGCCGGCATAGGCGATGCCCATGGCCGAAAAGATGGCGATGGCGAAACAGGCGTAGAACCGGGTCTGCGCGTGCTCGTCGTTGCCGCGCATGTAGCCCACGGAGTAGATCGTGGTGACGATCCACAGCAGGCTGGCGATCATGGCGAAGATCTGGCCCAGCGGCTCGACCGTGAAGGCCAGCGGCACGCCGGGGATCACCTCCCACAGGGTCAGGCTGGGCCGGGCACCGATCAGCACCGGGCCGAGCAGCGAGAACACCATGCTGCCCAGGGCGAAGGCGACCAGCAGGGTCGAGCCCTCCCGCACATTGGGCCAGCGGCCGAACAGCAGCGTCAGCAGCACCGCCAGGGCCGGCAGGATCAGGCAGGCGCCGATGGTCTGCATCATGTCCAGGCCGACGATCACGGGTCCACCCCCGGCGCGTGCGCGTCCTGTTCAGGGGCGTGCCCGGCGCCGTGGCCTGTTCCATGGCCATCACCGTGACCATGCGGATCCTCGAACAGCGGGTGTTCCCAGGTCGGCCCCTCGCCGGGAACGTAATTCAGGATATAGTCCGCCGCCGCCTCCGTCAGACCCACGGTATACGTCGTTTCCAGGCCGAAATACACGTTGGCCAGCGCCAGGACCCACATCGGCGCCAGCATGACCAGCGGCGCCTCGCGCACAGGCGCCGCGCCGGCCGGTCTGGAGCGGAAGTAGGCCACCTCCAGCACGCGCCAGACGTAGATCACGGCCAGCAGCGACGAGGCCAGCACGGCCGCCACCATGATCCAGTGCCCGCCCTCGATGGCACCCCGAACCAGGTACAGCTTGCTGATGAAGCCGACCGTGCCCGGTACGCCGATCAGGCTGAACGCGGCGAGCACAAAGGCGGCCATGGTCACGGGCATTCGGTAGCCGACACCGTCCAGGCGGCGAATGTCGGGACTCCCCACCCGCAGGATGACCGCCCCCAGCGCCATGAACACCGTGCCCTTCATCATGGCGTGGTTGACCATGTGCACCAGGCCCCCGGTCATGCCCGTGACCGAAACCATGCTGATGCCCAGCATCATGTAGCCCACCTGGGCGATGGACGAATAGGCGAACAGCCGTTTCAGGTTGTACTGGAAAACCGCCACCGCCGAGCCCGACATCATGGCGAGAATGGCCAGCACGCCCACGAGTTGCGTTTCCGACACGGTGGCCGGCAGGGTCTGGAACGCCTCGATCGGCCCCAGCACGGTGAAAAAGATGCGCACCAGCACGTAGATGGCCACCTTTGTCGCCGTCGCCGCCAGGAACGCCGTGACCACCGACGGCGCGTGGGTATAGGCGCCGGGCAGCCATTTGTGCAGCGGGAACAGGGCCAGCTTCAGCGCCAGCCCCACGGCCAGGAAGGCGATGGCCACCGAAATGGTGCGGGTCTCGGCGACCTCGGGAATGCGCCGCGCCAGGTCCTCCATGTTCAGCGTGCCGGTCATCATGTACAGCAGACCGATGCCGATGACGTAGAAGGTGGCACCCAGCGACCCCAGGATGAGATAGCGGTACGCCGACGTCTGTGCCCTGGGATCGCGACCCATGGCCACCAGGGCATAGGTGGAGAGGGAGGAGATCTCCAGGAACACGAACAGGTTGAACACGTCCCCCGTCGCGACCATGCCCAACAGCCCCGTCAGACACAGCAGGAACAGAACATAGAACACGGGAATCTGGCGACGCGGGATCTCGGCCTCGACGCTGGGGCCGGCGTACATCAGCACCAGGGTGGCGATGCCCGTCACCAGACACAGCATGACCGAGTCCAGCGGGTCGATGACGTATTCGATGCCCCAGGGCGCGGCCCAGCCGCCCATGTCGTAGCTGAAGGCCCCGTTCTGCTGCACCAACACGATCAGGGCGATGGACACGGCGAAGGCCGCGCCGCTGACCGCCAGGGCGAACAGCCACGCCAGCCGGGGCAGGCGCAGGAACAGGCACAGCGGCGCCGCGACCAGCGGCAGCACGACCTGAAGGGCGGGAAGGTTCTGGCTCAGCAGGGAGGGCATCAGCGGCTCAGGCCCCCCTGTCCATGCGATGTTCGAGCGCCAGCACCTCATCCTCCTCCAGCGTGCCGAAGGCCTCGCGGATGCGCACGACCAGCGCCAGCCCCACCGCCGTCGTGGCCACGCCGACAACGATGGCGGTAAGGATCAGCACGCTCGGCAAGGGGTTGCTGTACACCGTCGCCTCCTCTGAGACGATGGGCGCCGTGCCGCCCTCGACCGCGCCCATGGTGATGTACATCAGGAACACGGAGGTCTGGAAAATGTTCAGACCAATGACCTTCTTGGCCAGATTGCCCCGGGCGATGACGGTGTAGAAGCCGGCCATCATCAGGACGATGACGATCCAGTAGTTATACAGGCCGAGCACGGTCTCAAACATGGCCGTCCTCCGCCCCGTCGCCGGGATCCAGGGCCGCGTGATCGTGGCGCTCGACGAAATTCAGGAAGATCGTGACCATCACCGCCCACACGGTCAGGCCAACGCCCAGTTCCACCAGCAGGATCCCCATGTGCTGGCCATGGTGGGGGTCATGCGCCAGCACGTTGTAGTTCAGGTACTCGCCGCCCAGCAGCATGGTGGCCACCCCGACCCCGGCATACAGCAGCACCCCGATGGCGCACATCGGCGTCGTCACCCACTCCGGCGCCACCTGACGGGCGCGCGTCGGGCCGAAGATCAGCGTGAACAGGATGAAGGCGACGGCGAAGATCACGCCGGCCTGAAAGCCGCCACCGGGGCCATAGTCACCGTGGAACTGCACATACAGGCCGAACAGCATGATCGGCGGCATGAGCAGCTTGGTCATGGTGCGCAGGATGGAATGCAGCCTCATGACCGGCCCTCCCCAGCGTCCTTGCGCGCGGCCTGGGCGTTGCACCGCCGCCGGTCAACCCGGGCGCCCAGGAGCACCAGCACGCCAATGCCGGCGGTGAAGATCACCGTTGTCTCGCCCAGCGTGTCGTAGCCGCGGTAGCTGGCCAGGACGCTGGTGACCATGTTGGGCGGGCCGACCTCACGTGGGCTGTCCTCGATGTAGCGCGGGGCGACGTGCTGGTGGATCGGCGCCTGCGGATCCCCGAAGTGGGGCATGTCCAGCGTGCCGTAGATCAGGGCCGCGCCGGTCACCACCACCACCGCCAGCGGCAGCAGCGAATTCCGCCTGGGCGTCCGTTCGGCGCGCGCGGTCAGGGCCAACGTCCCCAGCATCAAGACGGTGGAGATGCCGGCGCCGACGGCGGCCTCGGTGAACGCAACGTCGACCGCGTCCATCAGCACGAACATGGACGCCGACAGCAGGCTGAAGATGCCTGACAGCATGACCACGGCGAACAGGTTGCGCAAAGCGATCATGGCCAGGGCCGTGACCACCATGAAGGCCAGCAAGACAATGTCGATGACCTGTTCCATGGCCTAGCGTTCCGCCTCCTGGTCGGGAAAGGCGGATCGGCCGGGCGCGCGGTCATCCAGAAGGAAGTCATCGTCCGCGGCGTCGCGCAGGTCCAGCTTCCCTTCGGTCGGGCGCCCGTCGCGCGTCCACGGCCGCTGACCGTCCAACAGCGCCGCCTGCGCCAGGGCGTGCGTGGCCACCGGGCTGGTGAACAGCAGAAAGACCAGGATCATCACCAGTTTGATGCCCACCAGGTCGGCACCCAGGCCAGCCTGGAGCAGCAGACCGACAATGATCAGGCCGGCGCCCAGGGTGTCGCCCAGGCTGGCCGCGTGCATTCTGGTGAAGACATCGGGAAATCGCACCAGGCCGATGCCCGACAGCAGGCAGAACAGCCCGCCAATCACGATGCACGCCCAACTCACAACGTCGAGGACAAGGCTCATCGGGTGCCCTCCTGACCTTGGCGCGAGGCGCGCGGTCCGGCCAGGTTGCTGTACTTGACGAACTTCAGCACGGCAATGGTGCCGGCGAAGTTGATCAGGCAGTACAGCAAGGCGATGTCCTCGAACTCCGGCCGGTCGGTCAGGAACCCGAGCAGAACCAGCAACAGCACTGTCATGGTCCCGAAGGCATTGACGGCGACGATGCGATCATAGACCGACGGACCGCGCACCGCCCGCGCCAGCGCCAGCGCCATGGTGGCCAGAATGAACAGGCTGGCGACGGTGAACATCAGGCTTTCCCCGAACCGTGGACAGCGTCGGACAGGCGCTCCAGCGACCCTTCCACCCAGTCGGTGCGCCGATCCATCTCGCCGCCATGCAGATCATGGATGCTGCCCGGCTCCAAAGCATGGACAAGGATCCGGCCGCCGTCGACCTGCACCGAGATCGTACCAGGGGTCAGCGTGATGGAGTTGGCGAACATCACCTTGCCCAAGTCGGTCCTCTGGCTGGCCGGCACCCAGGCCATGCGCGGCGCGATGCGGTCCGGATCGATCACGCAGCGCGCCACCGCCAGATTGGACAGGACGATCTGCCACAGCAGCCACGGCCAGTACGCCAGCGCCCGAAGGGCCACGGCGACGGGCACGCCCTCGTGGTCCAGGCCCTCCATGCGCCAGGCGACGAACACCGTCAGCGCCGCCGACACCACCCCCAGGCCCAGCAGCAACGGGTCGCTCCAGTGGCCGGACAGCAGCAGCCACAGGACGAACAGGCCGACAAACAGACTGAGGGCGTGCTTCACAGGGACGCTCCTGGGGCGGGTCAGGGCCGACTCACGTCGCGCTTCGGCTTACCCGAGCGCGGCGGGCGGCGCAACCGTCAAGTCCGGCCCGGAAACCGGCGAGGGCTCAGTCGCCCTGACGGCTGATGGCGGCGGTGCTGGCCTCCTTGGCGCCCATGGCGTTCAGCGCGCGCACCACCTTGGCACACCGCACCCACGTCGTCTTGCCGCCGTCCAGCACCTTGGTGACGGCCTTTTCCGACAACCCGGTGAAGCGGGCGAGGCCCTTGGCGTCGGCGTTGGCGGCGGAGGCGAGGTCCTTGCCGCCGGCAAGCACGAACTGTCCGCGTTCCTTGATGTTGGCCATGATCGCTGTTTCCCCTGACTGCAGCGTCGCGGCGCGCCCGTGCGCCGCCGCGCGAAGCGCCGGACCATAGACCGCTTCGCGCCGGGACGGAAGCCCTCTCTGGTCAAACAAAACCCCCGCCGGGCACGGAAGCCGGCGGGGGTCTTGAGAATCGGGGCGAGCCGCCGCTTACGCCGACTTCGGCAACTCCCACACCTCTGGCGCCTGCTCCAGCGCCTTCAACGTGGCCTCGCGCATCTCGGCGATCTCCTTCGGCACCCGGTCGCCGAACTTGTCGAAGAAGTCGGACTGGGTCTGCACCTCGCGCAGGGCCTTGTCCTTCTCGACCGTCATGATGCGGTTGTACAGCGCCTCCTCGAACGGCAGGCCGTTCCAGTTGATGTCGCTGTAGGCCGGCACGTTACCCAGCGGGCTTTCCACCGCGTGCGCCTCACCGCGCACACGATTGAAGACCCACTCCAGCGCGCGCATGTTCTCGCCAAAGCCCGGCCAGATGAACTTGCCGTTGTCGTCCTTGCGGAACCAGTTGACGCGGTAGAACCCGGGCACCTTGGGATGGCCCAGCGTCTCGCCCAACTCGAACCAGTGCTTCCAGTAGTCCGCCATGTTGTAGCCGATGAACGGCAGCATGGCGAACGGATCGCGGCGCAGGTCGCCCGGCTTGCCCTCGGCGGCGGCGGTCAGCTCGGAGCCCATGGTCGCCGCGAGATAGACGCCGTGGTTCCAGTCCTTGGCCTCGAACACCAGCGGGAAGTTGGACGCCACGCGCCCGCCGAACAGGAAGGCATCGACCTTCACGCCGGCCGGGTCTTCCCACTTGTCGTCCAGCGACGGACACTGGTTCAAGGGCGCGGTGAAGCGGGCGTTCGGATGCGACGCGGTGCGGCCGCAGTCCGGCGTCCAGTCCTGCCCCTTCCAGTCGATCAGGTGAGCCGGCGGCTCATCCGTCAGGCCTTCCCACCACACGTCGCCGTCGTCGGTCATGGCGACGTTGGTGAAAATGCTGTTGGCGTGCAGCGACAGGATGGCGTTCGGGTTGGACTTCATCGAGGTCCCGGGCGCCACGCCGAAGAAGCCGTACTCGGGGTTGATGGCCCGCAGGTTGCCCTCCGAGTCCGGCTTGATCCAGGCGATATCGTCGCCGACGGTGGTGACCTGCCAGCCCTCATAGCCTTCCGGCGGAATCAGCATGGCGAAGTTGGTCTTACCGCAGGCACTGGGGAAGGCGCCGCAGACGTACCGCTTCTCCCCGGCCGGGTTCTTCACGCCCAGGATCAGCATGTGTTCGGCCAGCCAGCCCTCATCGCGCGCCTTCACCGAGGCGATGCGTAGCGCGAAGCACTTCTTGCCCAGCAGCGCGTTGCCGCCGTAGCCGGAGCCGAACGACCAGATCTCCCGCGTCTCGGGATAGTGGACGATGTACTTGTTGTCGGCGTTGCAGGGCCAGGCCACGTCCTTCTGGCCCGGCTCCAGCGGCATCCCGACGGAGTGGACGCAGGGAATGAACTCGCCGTCGTCGCCGAGTACGTCCAGCGCCGCCTGGCCCATGCGCGTCATGATGCGCATGTTGGTCACCACGTACGCGGAATCCGAGATCTCGACGCCGATCTCGGAAATCGGCGAGCCCAGCGGCCCCATGGAGAACGGAATCACGTACATCGTTCGGCCGCGCATACAGCCGTCGAACAGGCCGTTCAGGGTCTGGCGCATTTCGGCCGGAGCGACCCAGTTGTTGGTCGGGCCGGCATCGTCCTTGTTCTCGGAACAAATGAACGTGCGGTTTTCCACGCGCGCCACGTCGGCCGGGTCGGACCGGCACAGGAAACTGTTCGGGCGCTTTTCCGGGTTCAGGCGGATGTAGGAGCCGCCGTCCACCAGCAACTGGCATAGGCGGTCGTATTCCTCCTGGCTGCCGTTGCACCACTCGACGCGGTCCGGCTTGGTCAGCGCGGCGATCTCATCCACCCACGCCAGGAGTTTCGCATGTTTGGTCGGTGCTTCACTCATCGACTTTACCCTCCCGTTGGCACGACAATTCTTCAACTCTGAGTCAGCCCGAAACCGGTTTCCCGGCGTGCGGCATGAAAAATGGGGTTGGGCCGGCCCGTTCCTTTGCGTACGAGGCTCCCCCGTCCCCGGATGCACATCCATGCGCACACGCCTGCCGCGGGCCGGCGGCCGACCGGTCCGGGGGCAATGGATGACGATACGGGGGCGGAACCATCATGATGCCGCAGTCTGCCCGCTTTCGGCCGCTTGGTCCAGAACGATCGGAGCGACGTCACAGGACTGCCGCATTGTCGTGTCTTGTCGCTCCGGCGAACCTTGCGCCACACTACCCCGAGCCCCATTTGTTCGGCCCATTCACTCTTAGGGAGTACCCCCCATGATCCCGCGCATCCGTCTCGGCGCCGCCGTCTTCGCCTTGGGCCTTGCCGCCGCCGCGCCCGCCATGGCCGCCGAGGTCACGGCCGGCAGCCTGACCATCGCCGACCCCTGGGCGCGGGCCTCCGCCGGCATGGCGCGAGCCGGCGCGGCGTTCATGACCATCACCAACACCGGCGACAGCGACCGCCTGGTCAGCGCCACGGCAAACGTCTCGGATGTGGTTGAACTGCACACCCACATCAAGGACGGGGATGTCATGCGGATGCGGAAAGTGGAGGCCATCGACGTTCCGGCCGGTGAAACCACGATGCTGCAACCGGGCGGCCTGCATGTCATGTTCATCGGGCTGCATGATCCCTTGCAAGAGGGCGAGACCTTCCCCGTCACCCTGACCTTCGAACAGGCCGGCGACGTCGACGTGGATGTCATCGTGAAAAGCGTCGGCGCCATGGGCGGCGGAATGGGGCACGCCCACGGGAGCGAAGGACAATAATGTCCGCCAACGCCTTGCGGACCGGACACGTGTGTCCTACCCTTGAACATCATGGGCCGGTCCCGTGAACGCAGACCAGTTCGAGAGGTGGCTGCGCCGGCAGGGCATCGAAGTGGAGCCCAAGGGCAGTTCCGGCCATGTTATTCTCCGGAACCCGTCCACGGGCGCCACCTCCGAATTGCCACGCCATGGCGGGCGCAAACAGCTTGGAAAAGGCCTCGTTCGCAAGATCATGAAGGACCTTGGCCTCGATTAGCGCGTTCGCCAAAACGCGAACTCCGTTCACCCATTCAGGCGCAGGCCGATCGCCATGCCGACTCTCCTCACCGTCCCCACCGGGTATGCCATCGCCCTGGAGCCGGACGACAACGACACCCTGCTCGTGACCTGCCGTGATCTGCCGCCGGTCACCACGTTCGGCGACGATCCGGATGACGCCGCGCACCATGCCGTCGACGCGCTGGTGGCCGTGCTGGACGACATGATTCACCGCACGGGCTTCATCCCGGAAGCGAGCCCACCCCAGGAGGGCGAGGTCTGGTGTCGCCTGCCAGGACTTGTGACCGCGAAGCTGGCGCTGCACGTCGCCATGCGCCGGCAAGGGGTGACTCAACGGTTGCTCGCCGAACGCCTCGGGATGGACGACCGGGCCGTCCGCCGCGTTCTTGACCTCTGCCATGCCAGCCAATGGGCACAGGTGGAACGTGCCGCCGAGGCCCTTGGGGTCGTGCTGACGGTCACGGCCGAAGCCGCCTGATCCGCTCTCGCTCTCACTCCCACCCGCCACGGTTTCGTGCCCATTCCCTCCCCGGGGTTGCCATAATTGGGCGGTTCCCTGATAGGAACAGACGTGTGCCGATCAGGCCCCTTTCCCGCCGGAGGACGACACCGTGGCCCAACGCATCGCGCTTGTGGACGACGACCAGAACATCCTCGCCTCGGTCTCCATCACCCTGGAGACCGAGGGCTTCGAGATCGTGACCTACACCGACGGCGCCGAGGCGCTGCGCGGATTGCTGGCCGACCCGGTCGACCTGGCCGTGCTGGACATCAAGATGCCGCGCATGGACGGCATGGAGTTGCTGCAGCGCCTGCGCGTCAAATCCAGCCTGCCGGTCATCTTCCTCACCTCCAAGGACGACGAGGTGGACGAGTTGATGGGCCTGCGCATGGGCGCCGACGACTACATCAAGAAGCCGTTCTCGCAGCGCCTGCTGATCGAGCGCATCCGCGCCATCCTGCGCCGGGGCGAGGCCGGCCGCGACGGCGCCCCCGACCTGTCGGACAAGGCCCTGATCCGTGGCGAACTGGTGATGGACCCGGAACGCCACCTCTGCACCTGGAAGGGCGAGCCGGTCAACCTGACGGTGACCGAGTTCCTGCTGCTGCAGTCGCTGGCGCAGCGCCCCGGGCACGTCAAGAGCCGCGACCAGTTGATCGACGCCGCCTACGGCGAGCACATCTACGTCGACGACCGCACCATCGACAGCCACATCAAGCGCCTGCGCAAGAAGTTCCGCGAGGTGGACACCGAGTTCTCGGATATCGAGACCCTGTACGGCGTCGGCTACCGCTACAAGGACGCAGGCTGACGTGGCACGCACCCGGGAGGCGGAGTCGGACGCGGCGGCGTCGCGAAGGCGGCCCTGGTCGGGCTCGGTCCTGCGCTCGCGCCTGACGCGGCGCATTCTGGCGGTCAACCTGCTGGCCCCCATCCTACTGGTGGCCGGCATGTTCTATCTCGACAACTACCGGGAAACCCTGACCGAAGCGCGCCTGAACGCCTTGCGCACCGAGGCCGACCTGATCGCCGCCGCCGTCGCCGAGGGCTCGCTGACGTTCGAGGTCCACCCGGAAACCCGCAGTCTGGTCCCCGGGCAGATCATCACGCCCGAGCTGGCGGCCCAGATCGTGCGCCGCCTGTCGGCCCTGGCCGGGGTGCGCGGCCGTCTGTACGGCCTGGACGGCGATCTGGTGGCCGACAGCCGGCGCGGCCTCGGCGGCCAGTTCCAGATCTCGCCGCTGCCGCCGTTGCCGGAGCCGGATCCGATGGGCGACTGGGTGGATCGCCTGTTGGCGCGGATTGGCACGCTGTTGGACCAAGCCTACACCATGGTCATGCCCCGAACCGAACTGCCGCTGTACAAGGAACCACCGCACCAGAGCGCCGCCGACTACGCCGAGGTCCGCGACGCCCTCGCCGGCCAGTCGGCCAGCGGCGCCATCCGGCGTCATCCCGACGGCAAACGCCTGGTGCTCAACGTGGCCGTCCCCGTGCAGTACTACAAGCAGGTGGTCGGCGCCCTGCTCGTCTCCGCCGACGACCGCGAAATCGAACGCGATGTCATTGAGGTGCGTCTGGCCATCCTGGAGATCTTCGGCGCCACCCTGGCCGTCACCATCCTGCTGTCGCTGTACCTGTCCGGAACCCTGGTGCGGCCGCTGACCCGCCTGGCCACCGCCGCCGAGCGGGTGCGCCACGCGCACGGAGACCACCGCGACATTCCGGACCTGTCCAACCGCCGCGACGAGTTGGGCGAACTCTCGGCGGCGCTGATCGAGATGACGGCGGCCCTGTCGGCGCGCATGGGGGCCATCGAACGCTTCGCCGCCGATGTCGCGCACGAGATCAAGAACCCGCTGACCTCGCTGCGCAGCGCCGTCGAAACCGTGGCCCGCGTCACCGATCCCGATCAGCAACGCCGCCTGATGAGTGTGATCCTGGACGATATCGAACGGCTCAACCGCCTGATCTCGGACATCTCCGATGCCTCGCGACTGGATGCGGAGATGTCGCGCGCCCCGACGCAAGCCATGGACCTCGTTCCCCTGTTGTCGGCACTGGCCGACGTGCACGCCAACACCGCCGCCGAGGCCGGCGTGTCGGTCCGCTTCGAGGGACCGGCCGACGGCGCACCGCTGCCGGTTTTCGGCATCGACAGCCGCCTGGGGCAGGTGTTCCAGAACCTGCTGGCCAATGCGGTCTCGTTCAGTCCCGAGGGCGGGACGGTGGTGCTGCGCGCGGGGCGCGAGGGGCCGCGCATCGTCGCCACGGTCGAGGACGACGGCCCCGGCCTGCCGCCCGGCAAGGAGGCGACCGTATTCGAGCGGTTCTACTCGCAACGCCCGAAAGGCGAGAAGTTCGGCACCCACTCGGGCCTGGGCCTGTCGATCTCCAAGCAGATCGTCGAGAACCACCGGGGCACGATCCGCGCCGAGACCCGGACCGACCGCACCGGCCGCGCGCTGGGTGCCCGCTTCATCGTCGAGCTGCCGGCGGCGTAGAAGACGGGTCCGCCCGAGCCGTCAATCACTGCGCGCCCAAATCACGGTCCAGGGCGGCAGGTTGGCCCCCTGGCGCAGCGCCGCCAGCGCCGTCGCCGGGGTGACGGCAAGGGCCGGCCCGGTGGGCCGGTGGGCCGAGGGCATGTCGACCGGCTCCGGCCCCAGGTTCATGACCACCACTAGGTCAGTGCCGCCGCGATGATGCCAGCAGACCCGCAGCCCGTGCGCGCCGAACCGGTCGGCGGTCACCGGCCGCAACGCCGGAATCAGGGGCGCGACCGCCGACTGGCGAGTCGCCAGCAGGCCCTTGACCCAGCGCAACCGGGTGGCATGGGGCTCCGCGTCCAGGCTGTCCCAGTCCAACCGGCTGTCGGCGAACGTCTCGGCCGCGAAGGGGTCGGGAATGCGCGCCCGCGCCGCCGGGTCGGAGAACCCCGGGAAGCGGGCGAACTCGGCGCGCCGGCCCTCCCGCACCGGGGTGCGCAGATCCTCGCCGAAGTCCACATGGAACAGGAACGGCCGTTCGCTGCCCCACTCCTCGCCCATGAACAGCAGCACCGGGCGCGGCGCCAGCAACAACAGCATGAGCGCCGCCTCGACCGCCGGCTTCGGCGCCAGGGCGGTGAGCCGTTCGCCGAAGGCCCGGTTGCCCACCTGATCGTGGTTCTGGATGAAGTCGACGAACGCGGTCTGGGGCAGGTCCCCGCTCGGCTCGCCGCGCACCTGTCCGTCCCGATGCACCGAGGCCGTACCCTGATAATCGAAGCCTTCGGTCAGCACGCGGGACAGGCGGTCCATCGGGTCGGCGACGTAATCCTCGTAGTAACCGTGCCCCTCACCGGTCAGCAGGTGATGGATGATGTGGTGGTAGTCGTCGTTCCATTGGGCATCGAACCGCCCGCCCGGCGCCCCCAGGAACCGCGCCGCGTTGTCGTCGTTCTCCAGCACCAGGTGCACATGCCGGCCGCTGCCTTCAAAGTGCACGCGCACACGCCGCGCGATCTCATCGAGAATGTGCTCCGGCTGGGAGTCGCTGATGGCGTGCACGGCGTCGAACCGCAGCCCGTCGAACAGGTATTCCTGCAACCAGAACAACACGTTCTGAACGTAGAAGTCGCGCACCGGCGACCGGGAGAAATCGATGGCCGCGCCCCAGGGCGTGTGCTGCGCCTCGTCGAAGAAGGAGTTGGCGTAGCAGTGCAGATAATTCCCCTCGGGGCCAAAGTGATTGTAGACCACGTCCAGGAACACCATCAGGCCGCGCGCGTGCGCGGCATCGATCAGGCGCTTCAGGTCGTCCGGCGTGCCATAGCGGCTGTCCGGCGCGAACATCATCACGCCGTCATAGCCCCAGTTCCAGCACCCCGGAAAATCGGCCACCGGCATCAGTTCGATGGCCGTGATCCCCAGGTCGGCCAGATGGTCCAACCGGCTCTCGATGCCGGCGAACGTGCCCTCGGGCGAGAACGTGCCGGGGTGCAGCTCATACAGCACCGCCTCGTGCCACGGTCGGCCGCGCCAGTCCGTGGCCCGCCAGCGGTAGGCGGNCGGGTCCACCACCTGGCTCGGGCC
>JGI11876J12873_1000028_pt1 | contig 30202 bp, 31 predicted proteins | sample ElkSloMetagenome_4_FD_12873 | JGI IMG/M metagenome (IMG submission 12873) | reverse complement strand
ATGCTAATCGCAAAAGACTTGAACACTAACGTGTCTAGATCGTCCCTTTTTAAAATTCAGAACTACATCCGTTCCAAAAAGGCGTCTCAATTAAATGCAACTAGTTATATCTGCATAAAATTACACGTTTATCTGAATATATTACGGGATAAACGCATGTTTCTTATAATTTTAGTCGTGATAAACCTGTAGATCCCTTGTCGTTGCTCCTTCAGTTATCTTCTTGAACCAGCTGTATGTTGAAATTTGCTTTAAAGCTTAAAGCCATGTATCGCAACTCTTCAAGTTAGCCCCAATACAAAATCCTTTTAAACATAAGAAAGCCTTAAGGGACTTATGAGTTTATGTATGAGTTCGAATATTTATTTAAACTTCAATACTGGTAAACGCTCGTTTTTTGGTTTATTTTATACAGGTGAATGGTCACAATCCTTAATATACCTTTTTGAAAACAGATAAACATGCTCTGGTTATCGGTTAAGCAATGCTAAATCGACATTATTCTATTGAGCTTTAGTCGTGGGGTAAGCGTATAGAAAAAGTAGCTCCCCGATTTAAGCCTTCACTTTTAGCTATCAACTGCCCTGAATGTTTATAAACAAACCTTCTGGTTATAAATAAGCCCATGCCCTGGCTTGACTCTCCTTGCGTTCCTAACCGAGAATACTCTGTAAATGGCTTGAAAAGAGCTTCAGAATTTTCCATTTGAAAACCCAAACCTTCATCGGTAACATCAATATGTATTTCTTTTTCCTTCTTTTTTGCTTTGATCCAAATTTTTCCTTCCTGGTGGGAGAACTTGATCGCATTGCTAATTAAATTTGTAAATACTTGCTTTAAAGCGGCTTCATTTCCTTTGATGTTTAAATCGATAGAATGGTTGAATTCTAAGTTGATTTTCTTGGTTTCTAAAGCTACTTTTTGAATATTGATGACTTCAGCAATAATAGTCTGGAGATTTATATTTTCCATCTCCAATTTTCCGTGATTTTTGGATTCGCTTCTTAAATTGAGTAATGTACTTTCCATTAAAGCCATTTGCTGTTCTGCTGAAGTTTTTATGCGATTCATCAAGTCCTCTTTTTCATCGGCGTCCTTTTCCAATTTTAATAGTTCGACTAACATCAAAATATTTGAACACGGATTTCTAAGGTCGTGAGATAAAATTGCAATGGTTTGCTGTTTGGATTCTATAAGATTATCGAAGGCTATAATAGAAAATTGTAAGTCTTTGAGAAGTTCTCCTACTTCATCTTTAAAATGAGTAGGGAGAACAGGTAATTCCTGACTTTCTAGATAGGACTTGAGAGAATTTCTGGCGAGGTGAATAGGCTCAAGTAAACTGTTGAGTATAAACAGGGTGACTGCTGTTGCTCCCAAAGTAAGTATGAGCGTGAAAAATAATATTACAGTCGGGGATAATACACCTTCGTTAAAAGTGAGAAAAACAATTAAACCAATAAGTGGAATATGAATCCCAAGGAATGCTATAGCCAAAAATTTAGCAGAATACCTCTTAAGAAGTCGAATTTTAGAAAGGTTAGAATATAATTTCATAATCGTAGTTAAATAAGCAAATCATTGATTAAGGTGTTAAGTCGCACTGGTTTTCAAATTTATTTCACTTATTTATCTTCAGTTGTTATCACACTTAGCTGGACCTATAACATAAAGTTAAGGCAATCTAGTACAAAAATTTAAGTTAAACTGAATAAGCTTGAATCTTCATGAAATAGGTTAATGATAGATATTCAAACTGTTCAAAATAATTACTTGAACTTCAAGACCGGTGAGCGGCCTTTTTTGAATTTCCGGTTGCCAGCGGGCCTGCCAGACCTTAGGCGTTTTTGCTCTTCGTAAGGCAGATGCACAATGTCCTGGCATTGGCTAGAGCAGCAGCCGTCCATTTTCTTGGCGCAGTCCTCACATTGGATAAACAGTAAATGGCAGCCGTCGTTGGCGCAGTTCACGTGGGTGTCACAGGCTTTTCCACACTGGTGGCATTTGGCAATGACATCGTCGGAGATTTTTTCACTGCGGCGATCGTCAAACACAAAGTTTTTGCCGTAGAATTTGTTTTCCAGGTTCTTATCCTTGACCTGTCTGGCGTATTCGATGATACCGCCTTCCAGCTGATACACTTTTTTAAAGCCTTTGTGCTTGTAGTAAGCACTGGCCTTTTCGCAGCGAATGCCTCCGGTACAGTACATCACCAGGTTTTTGTCTTCTTTGTGGTCTTTGAGATCGGCCTCGATGATGTCCAGCGATTGTCGAAAAGTATCTACATCGGGCGTCACCGCGTTTTTAAAATGACCGATTTCACTTTCGTAGTGGTTACGCATATCCACCAAAACGGTGTTGGGGTCTTCTATGAGTTCGTTGAACTTCACCGCATCCACATGCACGCCTTTGTTAGTGAAATCGAAGGTGGCATCGTTGAGTCCGTCGTGTACGATTTTGGGTCTGACTTTGATTTTCAGTTTTAAAAAGGCCTTGTCGTAATGTTCTATGGCAATGTTGAGCCTCACGTCTTTCAAAAAATCTATGCTGTCCAAAAAGGTTTTAAACGCCTCGAACTTTTTGGCGGGCACCGACAACTGGGCGTTGATGCCCTCATGAGCCACGTTGATACGGCCGAGAACGTCAAGTTTATTCCAGTTCAGGAACAGAAAGTCTCTAAAGGCTTTGGGATCTTTGAGTTGATGGTACTTGTAAAAAGAAAGGGTAAAGCGTTCTTCCCCAGCTTGCTCGATAAGCTGTTCCCTTTCCTTTGAACTTAGTTTATTGTACAGTTGCATGCTATACTAATATTTGAGTTAAAAGAAATAATTTGTAAGATGCAAAGGTATGATTTTTAGGATATCTGATTTCAGAATAGTGATTGATGATTTTTGATTTGAGGGTTTAAATTTTTATTAAATAGATTTTGCAGCTGGTTAACACCCTTTGCCTTCGGCATTTCCATCGAGGGAAAAAGTAATGATTATGATTTCGAAAAAGACCTTCTTCCCTCGAGGGAAGACTGAGATGGGTGTTTTCGAAATGTTGTCTAAGAGCAATGTTCACAATTAACTTTTTGCTACCAGTTAACACCCTTTGCCTTCGGCATTTCCCTCAAGGGAAAAGATACGTTGCTTCTTCCCTTGAGGGAAGACTGAGATGGGTGTTATGAAATGTTTTTTTTGAATGATATTGAGAGTTAATTTCTGCTATTTAACACCCTTTGCCTTCGGCATTTCCCTCGAGGGAAAAAGTAATGATTATGATTTCGAAAAAGACCTTCTTCCCTCGAGGGAAGACCGAGATGGGTGTTTTCAACAAGCTTAAGCCTATGATTTCATTGCATGAATCAACTTTTTAAGCCGTTGAATAACATATGGTAAATGATAGTTGACTTCTTCATTAGTGAATCTAACAAACTGAACGCCCAGCTTTTCTATTCTGGCTTGCCTTATGCCGTCTTCTAAGATATTGTTATCATGATTACTTCCATCAATTTCTATAGCCAGGCCAATGTCTTTAATGTAAAAGTCGACTACATATTCAAGGATTGGCATTTGTCGCCTCACTACAACACCAAGTTTAGACCTTTTTACTACACTCCAAAATAGCTTTTCAGTCGGAGTCATGTGTTTTCTAAGCTGAATAGCAAGTTCTCTTGAGGTCTTAGTGTATGGTAAAATATTATGATTTCTCATAATTATTTGGTTATAGTCTAAAGATATTTAATTTTTAAAAACCCTTAACACTTCTATGCTTTATGGTTTTTAAGGACGTCTTCTTCTCTTGAGGAAAGATTGAGATGGGTGTTTTGAAAGATGGTTTTAATCATGTCATCTAATATTTTTTTCTGCCAGTTTACAACCTTTACCTTCAACATTTACGTCAAGTTAAATGATTTGATGCTTCTTCCCTTGAGGTAAGACCGAGATGGGTGTCGTAAAATCCTAATTAAGAATTATTAATTTTTAATTCAAAATTGATAATTGAGATTTTAGACTTCTCGTCGCTCGTCCCTCGCTCTGTCGAAATGACAAAATCTTCAATCTCCAATCCCAAATCATCAAACTACAATAAAAAATTATTCAGGAAACACCGCGATAAACACCTCCTGAGACTTAGACTCGAACTGCTCTTTCAAGTTTTGAATCGAAATTTTTCCAATTTTATACTGAAGGCGCTTTTGAGTGCCACAAACAATCTCAGTCTTAAACTTAAAAGCCTGCAAATCTTTCCTGTCATAAGAGGAAATGTAAACTTTGATAAGCTTTTCGTCATCAAACTTGATGGTATGGTTGGCAATTGTTGCTTCAGTGTAGTTTTCATTAGCTTTTGAATAGGGATAGGCGTAATTTTTTAGCAAAGAGGTCACATCTGAAAGTACAGCACTAGCCGTTGGAATACTCCCGGCGCCTTTTCCCTGAAGGACTTGTTGATGAGCAAAGTCAGCATTGATTTCTACGGCGTTATTCTCAAAATTGATGCTGGTTATGGTTTCAGAAGTAAGGATAAATTGTGGAGCTACGTAAGCTTCCAGTTGGCCATCTACTACTTTTGAATGACCAATCAATTTGATATTAAAACCCTTTTCCTTAGCAAATTCTATATCTTCTGGTTTTATATGACGAATTCCTGCATTCAAAATTTTTTCAGGAGTATTTAATACTCCATAGGCATGATAATTACTGATGATAAGTTTGAATTTTGAGTCCCAGCCATCGATGTCCAGAGTAGGGTCAGACTCTGCAAAACCATGCTTTTGGGCGTCGGTGATGATGTCTTTGAAGGGCTGTGGCTTTTGAAACAGTCGGGTTAAGATATAATTACTGGTGCCGTTACTAATGGCTTTTAAAGAGGTGACCGTATCATAACCGAAAGACTCTTCCAGCGTCCTGATCACAGGAATACTTCCACAAACCGAAGCTTCGTAAAGTAAGCTTACATGTTGTTTTTGTGCCAGCTGCACCAGTTCTTTAAAATGATGGGCCAGCATTTTTTTATTTGCCGTGACGACATGCTTTTTACTTAACAACGCCTGTTTTACAATTACATAAGCAGCTTCGGCATCGTCTATCAACTCCAAAACTACATTGATTTCCCTATCGTCTAAGATATCTTCTGGTCGGTAACTGAATTGCTTTGCGCTGATAGATCTTGGCTTTTCCGGGTTCTTGACCACAATCGTTTTAAGATGGAGGTTAGAAATATTCTTCTTCTTTAGGACATGGTAGATGCCAGAGCCAACGCTTCCAAATCCAAATAATCCAATAGTGAGTTCTTGAGGCATGTGTTATAGTTTAAAATGTTTCTGTAATAGGGTTTTGATGATGTCAACTTCAATTAAAAAACCATCGTGTCCATAAGGGGAATCGATGATTTCTAAGCTTGAATTAGAAATATTCTCATTTAAAAGCTTTTGCTCTTCGATAGGAAATAACAAATCACTCTGAATCCCGATGACCAGTGTCTTTGCTTTTATGTTTGAAAGGACCTGCTCCAAACCTCCTCTGTTTCTGCTCACATCATGACTATCCATAGCCTTTGATAAATACCAGTAGGATCTCGCATCAAAGCGATCGGAGAGTTTCTTGCCCTGGTACTTTTGATAGGAAGAAGCTCTAAAATGATCTATTGTATTCTCTTGATCGATCTGAGTGGAACGGTAAGTCGAATAGTTTCTATAGCTTAACAGGGCTATCGCTCTGGCAGCTTCCAGGCCTTTTCTGCCGGCTTTTCCCTCATTTTCATAAAATGTAGGATCCGACTCAATCGCCATGCGCTGAGTTTCATTTAGTGCGATTCCCCAGGACGAATGTTTGGCATTGGTGGCTAATACAACCAGATTTTTGACTTTATCAGGTTCCTGAATGGCCCATTCCAAGGCCTGCATCCCTCCCATAGAACCGCCCATCAGGTACTGGATTTCTGAAATTCCCAGAGCTTCCGATAGGAGGCTCAGGCTTTTGGTAATATCGCGAATCGTTAATTTCGGAAAACCCAGACCATAGGGATTACCGGTCTTTTTGTTGATACTTTGTGGGCCGCTACTTCCGTAACAAGACCCGATGGTGTTGGCACAAACCACAAAATAGGTATCCAAATCGATTCCCGTTTCTTTTTCAAATAGTCCGGGCCACCAGTCTTCAGGATCTGCATTGGCGGTTAAGGCGTGGCAGATCCAGATCACGTTAGAGCCTTCAGCATTTAATTGACCTAGAGTAGTATAAGCGATTTCTAGTTCTGGTAAACTCTGACCGTTTTCTAGCTGAAATAAATCCTGATATTTAAAAGTTTTAGGCATCGACTTCTTGCTTGTATGAGGACTTATTGATGTGATAATGAATTGGGGTAGTATGGCTTAAATTATCATTGATCGGACAGCGTTGCTTGACGTTTTTCAGCAAAAAATCTATGCTTTCCTGTGTGGCATTGGTTACAAATTTGATATCGACATCCAAAGACTGAAAACCAGCTCGGCCTTTAGCATCCACTCCTAAAAATTTAGTAGCGTTTATATTGCCATTGATGTTGATGGTCATGTCATAAATCTTAATGCCGAGTTCTTTGGCTACCAGATTGATGACCACGTTAAGACAACCGGCATAACCGGCTAGCAAATACTCTACAGGATTGGCCGCCAGGTCCTGGCCACCTAGTTCTTCAGGTTCATCAACTAAGAAATTAAAGTGTCTGGAACTTCCTTCATATAAGGTTGAATTAAGACTTGCTCCGTTGATTGAAAAATTTGAAATACTCATATTTACTGGGTTTTAAGTTGAGAAAGGGCTTGATCAAGGTCAGTGATGATATCCTCTATATGCTCGATGCCTACTGAAATTCTTAGTAATCCTGGAAATACCCCAGAAGCTTTCTGCTCTGCTTCGTTAAGCTGTTGATGAGTTGTAGAAGCCGGGTGAATGATTAAGGTTTTTGCATCACCTACGTTGGCGGTGTGTATGATTAGTTTTAAGCTGTCTACCAATTGATCGGCTTCTTCTAAAGTTGCTTTAAGTTTAAACGATAAGACCGCACCAAAACCCCGCTGAAGGTATTTTTTAGCATTTTCGTGATACGCAGAACTCTGCAGCCCCGGATAATTTACATACTCCACTTTAGGATGTTTTTCCAGGTATTTAGCAACTTTTAATGCATTTTCAGAATGGCGTTCAGTCCTGAGCGATAAGGTTTCCAGGCCTTGAAGAAGTAAAAACGAATTAAATGGACTAATGGACTGTCCAAAATCTCGCAGACCTTCTACTCTGGCCTTGATGGCGAAGGCTACATTAGGAAGTCCAAGAGCATTGCCTTCACCAAAAACCTCCCAGAATTTGAGTCCGTGATAACCTTCAGAAGGTTCTGTAAATCCAGGAAATTTACCATTGGCCCAGTTGAAGTTTCCTGCATCAACCACGACTCCTCCTATGCTATTGCCATGTCCACCTATCCATTTAGTGGCAGAACTGGTAACGATATTCGCGCCATGCTTTATCGGTTGAGCTATGGCGCCCCCAGCCCCAAAGGTATTATCAACAATTAATGGTAGGTGATTTTTTTGAGCAATCTTAGCAATGGCTTCAAAATCTGGGATGTTAAATTCAGGATTACCGATGGTTTCCAGATAAATGGCTTTGGTCTTTTCATCGATTAAGGCTTCAAAAGAGCTCGGTTCATCACCATTGGCAAAACGAGCCTCTATGCCCAGTTTTTTAAAAGTCACGTTAAACTGATTGAACGTGCCACCATACACGAAAGAAGTAGACACAAAATTGTCTCCAGCTTCCAGAATGTTGGAAAGCGCAAGAAATTGAGCCGCCAAGCCAGAAGATGTCGCTACTGCTGCAACTCCGCCTTCCAGAGCAGCAATGCGTTTCTCAAATACATCGGTTGTAGGATTCATGATCCTGGTATAAATATTTCCAAATTCTTCCAAACCAAAGAGTTTGGCTGCATGCTTGGAGTTCTGGAATTGATAAGAAGACGTTTGATGAATAGGAACAGCAATGGAGCCTGTGGTTGGATCTGCAGTTTGCCCTGCATGCAGTTGTAAACTTTCAAATTTTAATGGAGTAGACATGATATTGAATTAAAAAGATTTATAAAATGGTATGACTCGTAAAGCCTTCAGAACAGAAGGTGAGAGTTAAATGAAATACTTAGGAAATAGGCCTATGCATGCATTCGAAAACAACACGACATAGGCATGCGCATTCGGGTTGCGAGTGTAAACGATGTGCTAGAGATTGTGCTCAACGCAATGTTGAAAAGAATGGATACCGAGGTGTTTAAAAAATACAAGTTCATTTCTCTTATAATTTATATGTCCCTTATTGGGCAGGAATTAGCACCTTTCAACACTTTGTTGAGGTTGCCGAGGGTCGCAGAGCCTGTCTCTCGCCTCTTCTTTATAAATCATATACCAAACCTGGCAAATGATAATGCAAATATAAATGAAGAATTTTAGATAACTGAACTAAAAAAAGGGTTAAATGTTAAAAAGAGTTAAAAATATTTTGAAGCTAGGGTACAAATGAAAAAAGCCCCAGATGTTGGGGCTTTTTCAAAAATGTTGTAAAAAACAACAAGGTTTGGCTAATTCGTTGTTATACATTTTTAATAGTTAATCAAAAAAAATAACAACGTCAGCCCCCGTCGATTTTACAGCTGCATACGGTTGTAAACGAAACCGAAATGCCGTGCGTATTGGTTATAGATGTTTTTCTAAGAAATTTCAAATACTGTTGTTTATTTGAAAGATACGCTTTTGTTGAATGGTTGCGTAACTCGAGCCCAATATTAAAAAGAAATACTATTTTTACAAAAACGAATTCAATAAAATATGGCAAAAGAAAATAGCGAGAAAGATGCGAAGCTAAAGGCACTACAGCTTACCTTAGATAAGCTGGACAAGACGTATGGAAAGGGGACGGTCATGAAAATGAGCGACCAGGCAGTACAGGATGTAGATGCTATTTCTTCTGGTTCTTTAGGATTGGATCTTGCTTTAGGTGTAGGAGGATATCCAAGAGGTAGAGTAATCGAGATCTATGGTCCAGAATCTTCAGGTAAAACCACATTAACCTTGCATGCAATTGCAGAAGCTCAAAAAGCAGGAGGAATAGCTGCTTTTATCGATGCTGAACACGCCTTTGATAGATCCTACGCAAAAAATCTTAATATCGATATCGATAACCTCATAATTTCTCAGCCCGACCATGGAGAGCAGGCGCTTGAGATTGCAGAGAATTTGATTCGATCTGGAGCAATAGATATTATAGTTATTGACTCTGTTGCAGCGTTGACTCCAAAAAGTGAGATTGAAGGGGAGATGGGAGATTCAAAAATGGGTCTTCATGCACGATTGATGTCTCAAGCTTTGAGAAAGATGACGTCTACAATTAGTAAAACCAACTGTACAGTGATTTTCATCAACCAGTTGAGAGAGAAAATTGGAGTGATGTTTGGAAATCCAGAAACTACAACGGGTGGTAATGCCCTTAAATTTTATGCCTCAGTAAGATTAGACATTAGAAGATCTACGCAGATCAAAAACTCCAACAGTGACGTTATGGGTAATAAAACCCGTGTGAAGGTGGTAAAGAATAAGGTGGCCCCACCTTTCAAAATGACAGAGTTTGATATCATGTATGGTACTGGAATCTCAAAAATTGGAGAGATTATCGATATTGGGGTTGACTATGAAATCATAAAAAAAGCGGGATCCTGGTTTAGTTACGAAGATACAAAACTCGGGCAGGGACGTGATGCGGTTAAAACCTTGTTACTAGATAATCCGGAGTTGATGGAAGAACTGGAAACCAAAATCGTGGAAGCTATAAAATTGGCGAAGTCCGAAGAATAATAAACCATTAAGGTTCAATTACACACAACCGATGTTAATAACATCGGTTTTTTATTTTATTTAGTAGAGTCTACGCAACCTTATTAAGCTTCTCTCGTCTAAAAATAAAATATCATAAATGAAATTGTTAAGTAAATTTTTAATTTTTAGTTTTTTGATTTCAATCTCTCTCGTAAGTTGTGATGTGGAAAATGATAATTTTTTTCAAACTTCTCAGGTTTCGAGAATTCTAAGTGCAACTGTTCCTGACACTATGGTAACAGGCGAAACATACACATTGGATATTAGGTATGAAAAAGATTCAAATTGCCATACATTTTCTAACTTCGAAACTGTAAATCAAGGAGATAGTTTGTATTTTGTACGTGCAATTACGATCTTTACTCAATCAGAAAACTGCAATCAGCAAGCTACTAGTGAATTAAGAGAGGTTGAATTTACTAATGAGTTTGAATCTAACTTTACCTTCAAATTTTTGCAGGATAGAGATAGTATAGGAGAATTGATTTATATAGATAGAGAAGTTGTAGTTATAGACTAAAAAATGGAATTAAAGAATCTAATTAAACGTTGTAAACAAAACGACATTGCTTCACAAAAGCTTTTGTACGAGATGTTTGCTGACGTATTATTTAGTGTTTCTTTAAAGTATTCCCGAAACTACTCTGAAGCCGAAGATAACTTGCAAGATGCTTTTATTACGATTTTTGACAAAATACATCAATTCCAGTATAAAGGTTCGTTTGAAGGTTGGTTAAAACGCATCACTATTAATATTTGCTTACAGCGGTATAGAAAGCAGAAAGTATTTGAGCTGGTTAATGAAGATGCGCTGAGAGCTGAAGACCTTTATGTAGAAGATAATAGCTATTCCTTGCAATTTCTTTTGAATTGCATACAAAGTCTTCCAGACCGATACAGAATGGTATTTAATCTTTATACCCTTGATGGATTCTCTCACAAGGAAATTGCAGCGAAACTTCAAATTTCAGAAGGAACTTCTAAGTCTAATCTTTCAAGAGCTAAAGAAATATTGAGAAGGAAGATTGTAAAAGCGAATGTCGATGAGACATACCCATATAAAATTGAACAAAAATAAATGAAATCTCTAAAACCTATAGAGCGGTTATTTCAAGAAGGTCTAAAAGACTTTCAGGCTTCGCCATCTCAAAAAGTTTGGGATGGAATTGAAGAAAAATTATCAGATAAAAAGAAGCATAGGCGATTTATTCCTTTGTGGTGGCAAGCCGCTTCAGTTGCTGCCATCCTATTAATTTTTAGTTTTATTGCAGCTTTTTATAATAGTTCTTTAGGTACTAATACTCAAGTTTCTTCAAAAGAAAATTCAATAATAAAACCTAGATCAAACTCTTTAGAGGTTATCCCTACTCAGTATCGATTTTCATCCTTGAACGACAACTTATCAACTTTTGAAGATTCAATAGAAAAAAGTCTTGTGTTTCAAATTACTGAATCAAAAAAAGCAAAACCAATCCCAAGCTCACGATTAAGTTCCAATCCGACTGATTTGGTTGAAAATAACCAAACTGAAGATAATGTATTTACCTCAGTTAATAAATTGAATAGGCCTACAATTAATTCATTATCTAATAATGTTATTGCGTCAACTCTTATAAGTAAGGAATCAGACGTTGATCTACTGTTGGAAAATACCACTAGTGAAAAAAAATCTTTGTTTGAGGCTATAGAAGAAGATAAACTCTTAGTGCTAGAAGAGGATAATACATCATTAGATAGTTCCTGGGAATTGAGACCCAACGTAGCACCAGTATTCATGAATTCTTTTAATGGTGGCAACCCTATAGAACCAAGTCTACAAGGAAAAACCTCCAGCAATGCTAACGTTTCTTTTGGAGTTAACGTAGCTTATGCGATCAACAAAAAAATTAAAATTAGAACTGGTGTGAACCAAGTGGCGATGGGTTACAATACTCAAGATGTTTTGTTGTCAACCACATCCTCTTCCTTTGGAGCAGAAGGCACATCAAATCTCAATTCTGAAAATAGTATTATTGGAGACGTTGCACTCGTATCTGCTACATACAGTGAATCTAGACTGCGTAATTCGTCTATGAGTAATCCTGACAATGCTTTAATCGTTGATTCACCTATTTCATCCGGTTCTATAGGTGTAATCAATCATGAAATAGGTTTTGTAGAGGTTCCTCTTGAGGTGGAGTATGCAATCATCAACAAAAAAATTGGCCTTCATGTATTAGGTGGAGCTAGTACTTATTTATTGAATAATAATGAAATCTTTTTTGAAGATAACGGCCGATCTTCTAGTATAGGAGAAGCAGATAATCTTAACTCCTTCAGCTTTAGTGCCAATTTAGGGGTAGGAATGGATTACAACTTTTCGAAAAGAGTGTCTTTCAATCTAGAGCCGAAGTTTATGTATCAAATCAATACATTTCAATCCAATATGTCAGATTTTCAGCCTTATTTCTTTGGAATATATTCTGGGTTGAAATTAAAATTTTAAAAAACCCTCTTCTTATCTGTTGTTCTATGTTGCTTATGTAGTTAAAAAAATTAACTTTGTTTACATGAGAGTAGAAGACTACATTAAACAATTATTATATAGATACGAATGTGTTATTGTGCCTGGCTTTGGAGCTTTTGTGACACAGTTTAATTCAGCAGAATACCTTGCAGAATCTCATAAGATCCTTCCCCCGGCAAGAACGATTACGTTTAATAAATCCATTCAAAACCACGATGGCCTTCTTGCAGAAACCATAGCCAAAGGCGAATCGATGGATTTTGAAAGTGCAAAGCATAAAATTCATTTGTTTGTAGATGATTTCAAATCTGCCTTGAAGACGAATCGAGAATTGGAAATTCCAAAATTGGGGACTTTCTTCCTCGATGATGAAGAAAAGCTATCGTTTGAGCCGCAGACCAATATTAATTATTTTGTAAATTCATTCGGGCTTTCAGCTGTATCTGCTTCTATCCTAAAACCAACAGAAATACAGCCAGAAAATTCAGAGAGTGAGTCTAAGGTAATGTCTTTAGATACGACTAACTTAACTGAAGTTAATAAAAAATCAGAAAAGAAATCTTATCTCAAATATGCTGCAGTGGGGATAGTTGCGATTAGTCTTGCCAGTTTTGCAGGATTATATCAATACAATAACTACCTTATTTCGCATAATGATTCTGAAGCTCAAAAAGCAGAAACCTTATTGCAGCAGCGTATTCAAAATGCAGAGTTCAATTACAATTTATCTGAATTGCCTTTGCTCACAGAAAAAATAGAGACGGTAAAACCAAAATACCACATCGTTGCTGGAGCATTCCGTGTTCAATCCAATGCCGCCAAAAAAATCGAACTTTTAAAAGCTAAAGGTTATGATGCCAGAATGATAGATAGAAATGCATACGGTCTCTATCAGGTTGCATTTGCAAGCTATACAGATAAGAGTAGTGCTTTGGTGCAGTTGAGGAAAATAAAGAGTATAGAAAATCCTCAGGCTTGGCTATATGTGAAGCAACTTTAAGCTTGGCTTAACACAACAAGCCTTATCTTTACAAAAAAATCATTAATGGAAGTAAAATATCCTGAAGATTCTAAAACTACGCTCACTGATCTCGTGTTACCAAGTGAAACTAATCCGCTAAACAATTTATTTGGAGGTGAGTTATTGGCAAGGATGGATAGAGCAGCTAGTATAGCGGCCAGAAGACACTCCAGGCGTATAGTTGTAACAGCTTCTGTAAATCATGTTGCTTTTAATAAAGCTGTTCCCTTAGGCAGTGTAGTGACAGTAGAGGCAAAAGTTTCCAGAAATTTTAAAACCTCTATGGAAATCTTTCTGGATGTTTGGATAGAAGATAGAGAAAGCGGCAGGCGATCTAAAGCTAATGAAGCCATTTATACCTTCGTAGCGGTAGATGATACAGGAAACCCTGTACCAGTTCCTAAAATTGAACCTCAAACCAAATTAGAAAAAGAAAGATACGATGCCGCGCTGAGACGTAAACAGTTGAGTCTAGTATTGGCGGGCAAAATGAAGCCTAAAGATGCTACTGAGTTAAAAGCCTTATTTGTAAATACTAATTAATATTCTATGTACCAAGTTATTCAGATTGTTCACTCCTATTGGGCTTATTTGGTCCTTCTAGTTTTAGTTTTAGCCACATTCAATGCTATTATAAAAACTCTCGGTAAAAAGCCATTCGGTCCTCAGGACTTTAGAATTTCATTATTCACGTTAATCGTTTCTCACTTACAACTCTTGATAGGTTTGGTGTTATATTTTGTAAGCCCTTATTTTCAGGCCTTTTCTGAAGTCGGGATGAAAGGGGTCATGGGAGATAGTACATTAAGACTTTATCTTGTGGAACATCCTTTAACGATGATAGTCACTATCGTGCTCATTACAGTGGGGTATAGTAAGCACAAAAAGAAATTGGCCTCTAATAAAAAGTTTAGAACTATCGCTATATTTTATGCTTTGGCTTTATTATTAATGCTATCGAGAATTCCATGGAATGCATGGTTCTAAACCACTATTCGATTCTAAACTATCGAGTGATAGAGCCTTCAAATTGCTATTAAACACAAAAAAACCCTTTGAAATTTTTTTTCAAAGGGTTTTATAATAAAGTTCGATACTTACTAAGCTTCGTAAGGTCTTACATGTACAAACGACTTATCATCTTTAGTCTTTTTAAACTGAACGATACCGTCAATTTTAGCATGTAAGGTATGATCTTTTCCTGCATAAACATTGTCACCTGGTTTGTGAGCAGTACCTCTTTGTCTCACGATAATGTTACCAGCAACTGCAGCTTGTCCACCAAAAATCTTAACGCCTAAACGTTTTGATTCTGATTCTCTTCCGTTTTTTGAACTTCCAACACCTTTCTTATGTGCCATGATGTTTAGTTTTTAATGTGATATTATTTACTTAATAATTCTATCAATTCTGCTTTTTTCAACGCAGAGTATCCTTCAAGACCTCTATCTTTGGCCATTTCCTTAAGTTCTGCAACAGTGTGCTTGCTCAAATCCTTAGATTCTTTAGATTCAGCTTTCTTTGGAGCAGACTTAGTTTCAGTTTTTTTCTCTTCACTTTTCTTAGAAGAAGCGCTTGATTTTGAAGATCCTCCAGAAACGGAAATGTCTCCAATTTGGATTTCTGTAAGATACTGGCGATGACCATTTTTCTTACGGTATCCTTTTCTTCTTTTCTTTTTAAAGACAATAACTTTGTCTCCTTTAAGGTGCTTAACGACTTTTGCGCTAACAGAAGCACCATTTATAGCCGGGGCGCCAAGAGTAATGTTGTCTCCGTCTGCATGTAAAAGAACTTTGTCAAAAGATACATCAGCACCTTCATCTTCTTTTAAACGGTGAACAAACACTTTCTGGTCTTTCGCAACTTTAAATTGCTGCCCTGCTATCTCTACAATTGCATACATAGTGTTTAGTTATTTGATTTTACTAAAATAGTTTGCAAATATAGTATTTTAAAATTAAACGCTAAAGCTTAATTTTAATGAAAACTTATGGTTTTAATCTGCGCTTTAAAAGTTGCATAAAAGAAAGTGTCAGCACTATAGTTGTAGCCAATCCTGAAAGTAATACCGTAAAGCAAAATACCCCAACACCAATGTCATAGGATTTTGAAAAGGTTTCAGCAATTTTACTTATAAAATCAGGATCTACTTCAGTAGCATATACAGCCATAAAAGCCATAAATAGAATAGAGGCTAAAAAACCGGTAACGATTCCTGCTTGAAAGCCAGTAGAATAGGTATAATCTTGACCTTTTTCTAAACGTTTGTATTTGATAGCTTCATAAATGGCAAAGCCAGTAATCACTCCGTTAAATAAACTAAACAAGGGATTGGTATGAAGTCCAAAAAGAGATAAAACCAAAAAATAAGCAATTAACGAAGATGTAAGCGCTATGCCAAATCTAACAGAAAGTACAAATCGATTCATAAGTAGTTTTTAAAACGCTAATATATTAAATTTAAGATTGGCTATGTGTCAATTCAACGAATTAATAATTTCTTAAGTAATTGCAAGAATTATAAATTTTCTAACTTTAATGTAACATTTAATCTTATTTTTATACTAATATAATATAATCAAAACCAAACAAAAATGACTAAGACTATTATGTTATCAGTTTTTGTATTCTTCATCACTTTGGCTCAAGCCCAGAAGGTGGAGTTTACAGAGTACGACCTGGACAATGGTTTGCATGTGATCTTGCATCAAGATAATACAGCACCTGTTGTCATCACTTCTGTTATGTATAATGTAGGAGGAAAGGATGGACCTAGAGATCGTACAGGCTTTGCTCACTTTTTTGAACATTTATTATTTGAAGGCTCAGAAAATATTGGCAGAGGTGAGTTTATGAAAATTATTCCCGCCAATGGTGGTTCTTTCAATGCGAATACGTCACAGGATAGAACCTATTATTATGAAATCTTCCCGTCTAATAAATTAGAACTAGGGCTTTGGTTAGAGTCTGAACGCATGCTCCATCCAGTAATTGATGAAAAGGGAGTAGAAACCCAAAACGAGGTTGTAAAGGAAGAAAAGCGTCAAACTTATGATAGACCTTACGGAAAATTTTTGGAGGTAGTCGGTGAAAATCTTTTCACTGTGCATCCTTACAAGGACACCAATATTGGAGAAATGGAGCACTTGGATGCAGCAACTTTGGAAGAATTTAATGCTTATTTCAATAAATACTACGGCCCAAATAACGCCGTCTTAATTGTAGCCGGAGATATAGATAAGGATGAAACCATCAAAATGGTAAAGCAGTATTTTGGTGAAGTTAAGCCTCGCCCAGAAGTAGTGAGAGATTTCCCTAAAGAAGAGCCTATCACTTCTACAAAAAGAGTAAAAGCTTATGATGCGAATATTCAGATACCAGCTATAATTGCTGCTTACAGGCTACCCGGTCAAGCAACTAGAGATGCCTTTGTGTTAGACATGATTTCAACCTACTTAAGTGGTGGGAAAAGTTCTGTTCTTTATAAGAAATTAGTCGATGAGCAAAAGCAAGCCTTACAAGCTCAGGCCATTAATCTTGGTCAGGTAGACTACAATATTTTTGCTTTATTAGCTTTACCACTTGGAGATGTGTCTTTAGATACACTTTTAGATGAAATAGACGAGGAGATTCTTAAAATGCAAAATGAATTGATTTCCGAAAGAGATTATCAGAAGCTTCTGAATCAATTTGAAAGCCGATTCGTGAGTTCAAATTCTAGTGTTGCAGGTATTGCCAGCTCTTTAGCAACTTATTACATGTTATATGGTGACGTTAATTTAATTAATACTCAACTGGATCTTTACAGATCTATCACCAGAGAAGAGATAAGAGACGTTGCCAAGAAGTATTTAAGTCCGAATCAAAGAGTAGAAATCGAGTATTTACCAAAAAAAGAAGATAACTAAGATGAAAACATTAAAAATAAAATTAGTAGCTTTTGTAGGTGTTGCTTTGATTGCTTTTGGAGCCAGCGCTCAGATAGACAGGTCTCAAATGCCCGAAGCTGGTCCAGAACCTAAAATTAACCTCGAAAAGCCAAAGGAATATAAGTTGAAAAATGGAATCACTGTCATGGTGGTTGAAAACAATAAATTACCACGAGTTTCTTACCAGTTGAGAATCGACAATAAACCTTATAAAGAGGGAGATAAAGCTGGTGTTGCAAGTTTATTATCTGCAATGCTAGGTAATGGTACTACTTCAATATCAAAAGATGATTTCAATGAGGAAGTCGACTTTTTAGGTGCCAGTATAAGTTTCGGTTCCAGTGGTGCTTTTGGAAGTGGATTAATAAAATACTCTGACCGTATTGTGGAGCTAATGGCAGATGCTACAATTAATCCTTTATTGGTTGAAGAAGAATTTGAAAAAGAGAAAGAAAAACTCATCGAGAACCTAAAGTCAAGCAAAAAAAGCTTGGATGCTGTGTCCGGAAGAGTAGTGAGCGCTTTAGCTTATGGAAAAAACCACGTTTATGGAGAATATTCGACAGAGGAAACAGTTAACAATGTTACTTTTCAGGATGTAAAAGATTTTTATCAAGTGCGTTTTGCACCTAATGATGCTTATATTGTTGTAGTAGGTGATATTTCTCCTAAAGATGCCAAAAAGCAAATTGAAAAGTATTTTGGCGATTGGAAAAAACAGGATCTCCCAAATATTCCTGAACCAACATTGACAGACAACGTATCGACCACTCAAATCAATTTTATCGACATGCCTAATGCATCTCAGACAGCCATTACGGTTACAAACAATGTTGATTTGAAGCAAAATGACGAAGACTATTTTGCAGCATTGATGGCTAACAACATCCTAGGAGGTGGAGGTGAAGGTTACTTGTTTAAAAATCTTAGAGAAGATAAAGGTTATACTTATGGAGCTTATTCAAGTTTAGGGTCTAATAGATATGGAGTCTCAAGATTCAATGCTTCAGCAAAAGTGAGAAATGCAGTTGCCGATAGTGCAGTAGTTGAGTTTATTAAAGAAATTAAACGAATTCGCAAGGAGCCAGTAGATCCTCAAACTTTAAAAAATGCTAAAGCTAAATATGTTGGAAATTTTGTATTAAGGTTGGAACGTCCACAAACCATTGCCAATTATGCTCTTAGCGTTAAGCTAAATAATCTTCCACAAGATTTTTATGAGAATTACCTAGATAATATCAATAAGGTAACTGCAGAGGATGTAAAAGCAGTATCTCAAAAGTATTTTAAGATTGATAATGCAAGAATCATCATGGTAGGTAAAGGAAGTGAAGTTGTTGATAATCTAGACAGATTAAATCTTCCAGTAAACTACTTTGATGAATATGCTAATCCAATAGACAAACCTGAATTCAAAAAAGAATTACCAGAAGGCGTCACTGTAGAAACTGTATATAACGATTACATCGAAGCTATAGGTGGTGAAGAAGCACTATCTCAGGTGAAGTCTATGATGATGAAAGGTAATGCAAGCGTGCAGGGCATGTCTATACAGTTTACTAGCAAAGCTGCAGAAGGAGGAAAATCTATGACTATGGTAGAGATGAATGGCATGACCTTAAGTAAACAAGTGTTTGACGGAGAGAAAGGATATGCTGCAGCCCAAGGCCAGAAAACGGATATGACAGAGCAACAAATTAAAGACACTAAAGTGACATCAGGATTATTTCCTGAGTTATTAGTAAGTGAAAACGCTGAACTTACCGGCATTGAAAACATAAACGGTGAAGATGCTTATGTTGTAAAGCTTACAGATAACGTAAGAGAATTTTATAGTATAGATTCTGGTTTAAAACTAGCAACTGAAACCACAGCTGAGCAGATGGGTCAAAAAATGACTTCTACTGTATCTTATATGGATTATCAGGAAAAAAATGGAGTGATTGTGCCAATGAAGTTGAGCCAAAACTTAGGACCACAAACTGTTGATATCAACATAGAAGAGATAAAATTCAACGAAGGGGTTAGTGCTTCAGATTTTGAATAAATACTAGTCCTATTACAACTTAAAATCCCGCTATCTAGCGGGATTTTTTAGTTTTAAGACTTTCACAGTTTTGACGATGACACTTTCTATAGAGGTGTAGCTGGATACAAATACAGATTTTGAATAAAGCTTAGCTTTATCTGCTGTACTATGTCCAATGCAAATAATTTCAGCTTCAGATTTGGGATTAGCCTCAAAAAAGCTTTCCACTCCAGAGGGGCTAAAACACATCACAGCATCAAAAGATCTGTTGAATATTTTGGGAGTTTTTACAGTATCATAGACAAAGGTCTCATTAAACTCAACCTCAAAGTCTTTAAGCTTGTTTGAGAGTTCTGGTCTTCTTTTCAAACTGCCAAAGAAATCAAAACTTAATCCAGCATAGTCTTCTATAATACGCGAAGCTAGATCTTTAGCATTGCTGGCCATCATTTCTACTTTAAAGCCTAAAGCCTTAAGTTTTTCTGCTGTGTTTTGCCCTACACAAAAGCACTGGCTAATTTTGAGTCCTTTGACCAGATCAACAGTCGTTTGACTAGTAATAATAGCGTTTTCATAGGTTCGATCAGATACTGATTTCGGTAGCCATAATGCCTTAGTTTGTATGGCATTAAATTCAGTTAAACTCAAGTTAGCATTGAGTATCAAGTTTTTTTGTGGCTCAGTCAGCCGTTTGGTAGAGAGCACGGCTTTCATACTACAGAACTTCTCGAAGCTGAGCCATCAATTCACGACCGCCTTGACTTAACACCTGATTAGCGCAGCGTTTTCCAAAGCCTTCTACTTGCTCCAGAGGAGTTGATTTGCGGATCAAGTATTTTTCCTTCCCGTCCAGACTGAAGAGTCCAGCTTTAAGTTCCAGCTCATTACCATTTACTCTGGCCAAGGCGCCAATAGGAGCTGTACAACCACCTTCTAAGGTTTTTAAGAATTCTCTTTCTACCTTCACTGCAAGTGCTGTCTCAGGATGGTTTATGGGTTCTAAGGCTTGTTTACAAGTTGCATTATGTGCCATGGTAACCACAAGCATGGCTCCTTGTGCAGGAGCTGGAATCATCCAATCTAGCTCTATATGGTTTTCGGGCTTTAAGTTAATACGTTCTAATCCAGCTGCGGCGAAGATAGCTCCAGACCAGGCACTATCCTCAAGTTTTTGTAAACGAGTGTTAACGTTGCCTCTCAAGTTCACAACATTATGAGTGGGGTATTTACTTAGCCATTGTGCTTTGCGTCGCAGACTGCCTGTAGCGATAGTTTCTTCTGTGGTAAATTCACTTACACCTTTATGTATCAATATATCGCTTGTATTCGCTCGGGGCAAGACTGCTGCCTCAACTACCCCTTTCGGAAGTGACGTTGGAACATCTTTCATAGAATGAACCGCAATATCAATATCGCCTTTAATCAGGGCTACATCCAAGGTTTTGGTAAATATTCCAGTAATTCCCATTTCATACAGTGGCTGATCCAAATTGAGATCACCTGTTGATTTAACAGGTTTTAAAACGGGATGATACCCTTCCTGCTCGAGTAGATGTTTTACTTTATTGGCTTGCCATAAGGCGAGTTCACTATCGCGAGTACCTATTCGAATAGTTGTAGACATGGGCACTAAAAAATTAAATGATAAGGGAGGTTAATTAGAGTCAGATTCAGTTTCTAGCTCAAATACTTTTTTCAATAAGGCAATGCTATCTTCAGTAGACCCGTTTGCGCTTCTTAGGTGACTCGCAAAGCTTCGTGTTATTTTATGAATAACCCGATCTGAAATTATTTCAGCCTGTTCTTTGTCAAACTGATTGTTCTTTTTGCTTTGGTAATCGAGCTCTTCATCCTGAAAAATTTTAAACTTTTCTTTTAAAGCTCTTATAGTTGGGGCGAACTTTCTGGTATCCAGCCATTCGTTGAATTCAGCTTTTACTTCTTCAATGATAGCTTCAGCATCAGGAATAAAAGCTTTTCTTTTAGATAAGGTGTCGTCTGTAAGTTGTGACAGATAATCCAAATGGAGTAACTTTACATTAGGCATACCTTCTACATTTTCAGCAACATTTTTAGGGATAGAAAGATCTAAAATCAACAATTCTTTTTTAGGATAAATCAATTCCTTTGTAATGGTAGGAGTTTGTGCTCCGGTAGCAACAATCAAAATATCTGTAGTTCTGATTTCTGTCTGTAATTCTGAAAAATCTTTGACGATCAAGTTGAATTTTCCAGCAATTTCTTCGGCCTTGTCTTTGGTTCTATTGATTAAGGTGATGTTTTTATTACTGGTATGCTTGACCAGATTTTCACAGGTATTTCGTCCAATTTTACCAGTTCCAAAAAGCAAAATTTTCTTGTCGGAAACCCCGTTGATATGATCAAGAATATATTGAACCGAAGCAAAGGAAACCGATGTAGCTCCAGAAGAAATGCGGGTTTCATTTTTAATTCTTCGGCTTGCCTGTATAACAGAGTTGACAAGTCTTTCCATAAAATGATTGATCATTCCTTTTTTCTTGGAAAGTGTAAAAGCAGATTTGATTTGACTAATTATTTCAAAATCACCTAAAATTTGACTATCCAAACCTCCACCTACTCTATACATGTGATTGATAGCAGCCTCATTTTCTAAAATATAACCGTTTTGATGAAAAATTTCTTGATTTCCAATGCTGAATTCACAAAGCAAATCGATTAAAACTGACGAATCGTCTGCAAAACCGTAAACTTCAGTACGATTACATGTCGATGAGGAAACTATAGAGGTAAGACCAATAGATTTAGCCTTGTCGAGTAGAGCCTTTCTTTGGTCTATATTCAGATTAAATTTTCCTCTGGTCTCAGCATCAGCTTTTTGATAGCTAATACCTATGACGTAAAAATTTTTATGTTTGGAGACGTTGTATTTCTGCATTCTATAATTCCAAAAAATATGGAGTACAAAATTAGAGCATAAGCATAGTTAAAAGTAACGCTATAAGTTCCTTTTTTGTCGTTTGGCGTATTTTTGTCCAAAATCTGACATATATCAGTCTATTTGAGTAATTTTGTAATTATAGTCACACTTTAGAGGGGTGTTAATTAGAACCATTCTAAATAAAAATGCAAAGTAAACTGTCATGATGATCGAAAAAAATGTCGCTAGAGGTTCTGAGCAATTTATCGAGATTGAAGAAGGAATTTCTATTTTGTCTATCAAAAATGAAACGGAACATGAGCAATGCATCACTCACAATATCAGTGCAGATTTCATTCAATTTCACTTTTGCGTAAAGGGTGAAATAAAATTCAATTTTAATGAAGGACGCTACGCCATGAACATTAAAGAAGACAGTTCACTCTTACTCTATAATCCTGAAAGAGATTTACCGATCAATCTTGAAGCTTTCAAAGATTCCTGGTCGGTATCCATTTTGATCTCTATAAAAAAGCTACACACCTTGTTTTCGGCAGAGGCCAACTATATTGACTTTCTAACCGAAGATAATCGCGATAAAAAATATTATAAAGAAGTACCGGTTACTCCAGCAATGGCCGTCATCTTAAGTCAGATTTTAAATTTTAATCTTCATCCTTCAGTCAGGAAAATCTACCTTAAAGGGAAGGCTTATGAACTTATCGGTCTTTATTTTAATCGGCCTGCAGAAGCAGATATCGAGCAGTGTCCATTTCTAGATGACGAAGATAATGTGAAAAAAATAAAGTTGGCCAAAAGTATTATCCTTCAACGTATGACAGAACCCCCAACACTTCAGGAACTAGCCGACGAGGTAGGCTTAAGTTTGAAAAAACTCAAAGAAGGATTTAAAGAAATTTATGGTGATACTGTTTTTGCCTTTCTTTTTGATTATAAAATGGATTATGCCCGGAAGCTACTGGAGAAAGGCCAGCATAATGTTAATGAAGTGGGGTTAAGTATAGGTTATAGTACAGCTAGTCACTTTATATCTGCCTTTAAAAAGAAATTTGGAACCACGCCTAAAAAATACATACAAGGCTAGTCTATTTTATATATATCCGCTTGTTGGTAATCTGAACGCCTTTGAGAACATCCCTGCAAAATACATAGCCTTCCAAATCGATAAAGTAGGTTTCTACAACAGTCCCCTTCACTTCTTTTAAACCCCCTAGTAACAAGAAATAAACACTGGGATCGGTATACACTGGTAATTCAGTTTTGGTGTCTGTATTGATAAGTATATTGTAGGATTCAAATCGATACGACAGTGTATCTTTAGGGATGATTTGGATATGCTTCAGCGTTTTATTATCAATCACAGAATCTTTAACGGTTTTGACCTTAAAACGCGTTCTTGCTTCTTTTACAGACTCTGATGGATTGGGAACACCCTGTTCAAATCCCATAGAGATTGAATTGGCTGCAAAAAAATCTTTTTTTAAAAATTGATTAAATGCAGTGTATTTGCCATAATTTGTTAGCTCTAAAAAAGCTATACCCTCTTCAGTCCCAAAGTAATTCATGAATAAATCACTTGAAGCATTGTAGGTTAAAAAAATTTTTTCTTGAATAACAGTACCAATTGGATGTTGACAAAATTGATGCTCAAAAAAATGAATTCTATTAAAAAATAATTTTTCCTGACTATAGGACATTTCACTAAACATAAACAATCCTAAAGCTAGCAGTGCGAATTTGAAATTCATAAATGATTATTTTACAGAAACAAAGGATGAGTTCGTGTCATAAAACCTCCAGGGTAATTCTGCATCTTTTCCTGCATAATCTATGCCAATCCTGGTAGTTTCTTTAATCCTCCTACTATTTCGATTATGATCTTCAATCCAGATGTATTCTCCGAGAACACTTTCCTCATTATGCTGCTTGGTTATTCCTAATGCCTGAGTCACATTGCCAGGTCCAGAAGTGAGCGTTTTATCCAGTTTTTGTTTTTTCCTCCTTTCCAGCATATGTGGTATACCGTCTGTAGGCTCTACAGCTCGTATCAATATAGCGTCTGCATTACCTTTTGTATTGGTAACGATATTAAATAAATGATGAATACCATAACAAAGGTATACATAAGCGATACCACCAGGCTCATACATCACTTTCGTGCGCTTTGTAAATCTGCCTAAATGAGCATGACAAGCTTTATCTCCGCTTCCTGCATAAGCTTCTGTTTCTGTAATAATACCTGAAGTGAAAATACCGTCAATTTTTGTACTGAGTTGCTTTCCTATTAAATTTTTAGCCAGAAAAACGACATCCGATTGTTCAAAAAAGGCTTTAGGAAGTATTTTAGACATAATCTGAATTTCATTTTAAAATAACTAAATTTAAGCTTGAAAGCAGAGTTTACTATGAAAATTTTAATGTTCTTTTTAATTATGACAACAGCTATGGCGCAGGAAAAAACTCTATATGATTTCAAGGCTAATCAAAGTGTAAACGATTGGTTGATTGTGAATGATGGTGTCATGGGAGGTCTTTCTCAAAGTGAAATCAATAAAAACCCAGAGGGTCATGCCGTTTTTGAAGGCCAGATCTCCCTAGAAAATAACGGGGGTTTTGCTTCTGTAAGGCATCGCTTATCCATAACTAATATTCAATCTTTCACTTATGTCAATTTAAGAGTGAAGAGTAAGCCGTCCACCTATCAATTCAGAATTAAAAAAAGCAATCGGGATTCTTATTCTTATATTCAGGAATTTGAAGTCACTTCAGAATGGACTACTGTACGTTTAAAACTTTCTGATTTTTATCCAAGATTTAGGGGAAGAAGCTTAAATTTACCCAACTTTGAAGCCGACACTATCGAAGAGATTGTTGTGCTGATAGGAAACAAGAAACCTGAAGAATTCAAATTAGAAATTGATAAAATTTATCTATCCAATTAAACTTATGAAAGAATCTGATAAAAAATTTGTTGAAAACTGGGAACGCATTAGAAGCCAGGGCAAAATCAAATATATTGTAAAACACGGTGTTGGTTTTGGTATAGTGATTTTTGCAGCCAACCTGCTATTGAATTACTGGGGAAAATGGGGACAGTTAAGTAATACAGATTTCTTTGTCCAGCTTGCTATTTCAATAGTTGTAGGTGGTGGGATTTACGGTGTCTTTTCCTGGTCTTTGAATGATTTTATTTACCGAAAGAAGCTAAAGGATAATTGAGGTTTTTTTATAAGATTTTACTTAGGAATCAACGCTTTTAGATCCTCCAAAGTATTGGCATCTTCAATCTTTTTATCCTGTCTCCAGCGCAAAATTCTTGGAAAACGTGTGGCCACACCACTTTTATGTCGCTTCGATTCAGCAATGCCTTCAAAAGCGATCTCGAATACATGTTGATGTTCTACGCTCCTCACCGGGCCAAACCGTTCAATGGTATTTTTCTTGATCCAGGCATCTACTTTTTTGAATTCCTTATCAGTAAGTCCAGAATAAGCTTTTGCAAACGTCACCAGTTCACTTTTATCCTCATTCCATAAGGCAAAGGTATAGTCTGTAAACAGATTACTTCTTCTGCCGTGTCCCCGCATAGCATAGGTAAGAACAGCATCTATGCTAAAGGGATCTGATTTCCATTTCCACCAGTCGCCTTTTTTACGTCCAACACCATAACTGGAATCTGCTTTTTTGATCATCAGCCCTTCAGATTTGATATCTCTTGCTTTTTCCCGTTCTTCAGCCATGTCGTCCCAGGAAGAAAACCGCATGGTTTCCGACAGGTGAAAGGGCTCAATTTTGGAGGAATACTTTTTAAAGATGTCATCAAGAATATGTCGGCGTTCTTCAAAAGGAGTAGAGCGGATGTCTTCTCCTTGATGCTCTAAAATGTCGTAGGCTTTTAAAATTACAGGTAGCTTCTTCAGTAAGGCTTTACTTATATTTTTACGACCGATGCGAGTTTGTAAGTCTTTAAAATCTCCAATGCTTTTTCCAGGATATGGTAAGATCTCACCATCCAAAACGGTGCCGTCTGGGAGAACATCTGTAAAGGCCTCAAATTCAGGGTATTTGTCGGTGACGAGCTCTTCTCCCCGGCTCCAGACAAAAAGCTGGCCTTTCCTCACAATCAATTGAGAACGGATGCCATCCCACTTGTGCTCGGCAATCCACTCGTCTGGATTTCCAAGTTCTGAGGCTTCATCTTCTATAGCGTAGGCCAGATAAAAGGGGTAAGGTTTGGAGAGGTAATCTGCCTCATTTTCTTCGAGAATCAATTCTGAAAATGATATTTCACTAGGCTTCCAATTCCCCATTAGCTTAAACGCCAAGATATCTTCGTCGATTCCTGTGGCTTTGGAAAGCGCTCTGGTCATCAATTTCTGACTTACACCTATTCTAAAACCACCTGTAATCAATTTAGTAAACACAAAGCGTTCGTAATAATTTAGCTGACTCCAGTTTTCAACCAGATAGGCTTTTTTTTCATCTTCAGATTTTGGTTTGAGTTTCAAAATTTCCTGAAGGTATTGACTTAAACTTTTCTCTGTAGATTTTACTTTTTCAGGCACCACCAAAGCAATAGTTTCTGCCAGATCCCCTACAATGTGATAAGATTCTTCAAACAACCAAAGCGGGATATCTGCTAGTTCTGAGGCGTAGTGACGAATTAGAGTGCTATTGACAGGTCGAGGTGGCCGTCTGTGTGATAAAATAGCAATGGTCCATACTTTATCTGCGTCTGAAGCCTTTAAAAAATAATCACTCAAGGCTTCTACTTTACGATTGGTCTTATTGGTACTATCGATAGTTTTTACCAGCTGAGCAAAATCTTTCATAAACGTATTTACTCTGTTTTCAAGTTAGCTTTCTCGACGTTTAAAGCCGTACTCTTCATCGGTAAGGAGTTAAGCAGTTTGTGGATGTAGTTGTCATTTTCATTGGCAATTTTTTCTGCCAGGTCACTGCCAAAAAGTTGCTTAGCCATTGTAGCTTTAAGGTATTTTTTAAGAAGATAGCTTGTACTACCAAAATTATAGTTCATATTATAATCTCCAAGATACTGCGTATACTTATCTAAGGTTTTGTCAGTAATTAATTTGCGTTTCAAAAAGTCGGATGGTGTAAGAGAGTTATAATAGTCTCTGTCTTCATCCAAAAGATTGAAGATAAATCTATCCATTACACCCCCATTATACATGAATTTAATGTCTTGGATAGCTTGAGAGGAGTCTCTGGGGACAAAAATGTCTGGAATGATCCCACCACCACCATAAACGACTTTGCCTTCTGGTGTTTCATACTTTAAGGAATCATCTACACTAATACTATCCTTATTTGTCAGCTCACCGTTAGAATAACGCTCCATGTAATCTGAATAGTAGGCATTGCTGTTTCCATTTTCATAGGGACGCTGTATAGATCGCCCGGTTGGTGTGTAATACCTAGCTACTGTTAACCTTACAGCGCTTCCATCGCCAAGATTCATTTCTCTTTGTACGAGTCCTTTACCAAAAGAGCGACGTCCTATGATAGTGCCTCGGTCGTTGTCCTGAATTGCTCCAGCAACAATCTCGCTGGCAGAAGCAGACTTTTCATCAATAAAGACAAAAAGGTTTTGATCTTCGTACTGACCACGGCCGGTTGCAAAGGTTTCTTTTATGTCGCCGTTTTTATTTTTTGTATACAATAACAACTTGCCATCGGCGATAAATTCATCCAATATAAGTGTAGCCTGTTTTAAGAATCCCCCTCCATTAGCTCTGAGATCCAGGATCACACTTTTCATTTCTGGCGTAGCAAATTGTTGCAACTTGGTTTTGAATTCGGAGTAGGTTGACTCTGCAAATCTGTTAATTTTAATGTAGCCTAAGGTATCATTTATCATGTAACCTGAGTCTACACTAGCCAGAGGAACAACACCTCTGCTGATTTCAAAATCCAATAATTCTTCTTCTCCATAGCGTTTAACCTTTAAGTTGACTTTGGAGTTCACAGGCCCTTTCAAGATGCTCGTGATGGAGTCGTTGTTCATACCAGTTCCAAATAAAGGGATGGTGTTGGCAAATAAAATGCGATCGCCTGCTTCAAGACCTGCTTTTTCACCAGGTCCTTTTTCTAATGTTCTAATTACCGCTATGGTGTCTTTTACAGTGTAGAAACTAATGCCAATACCCACAAAATCACCCCGCATATTGTCCTGCACAAAGTCATATTCTTCATTAGAAATATAAGCAGAATGCGGATCAAGGTTTTCTAAAATTGAATTCACCGTAATGTCAACTATACTGTCTGTGTTGACATCATCCACATATTCTTTGTCTATGAAATTGAGTAACCGATTTAATTTTTGTCGCTTTGAAGCAGAGGTTCCCGCCAAAGCATTGTCTTGAAAATTTAAAAGATCTCCAAGCATGATGCCTGCTGCAAATACAACAGCAAGTACAAGTGGTAGAAGTATTTTAATTCCTCTTTTCATTCTTTGAGATCTTCGATATGAACCAATTCTACGCCAGCTTTTCTCAAAAACTCTAAGCCCGCGTCATCTTTATATTTATGTTGATAAACGACTCTTATAATTCCTGCCTGATGAATCAATTTGCTGCATTCTTTGCAGGGTGATAGGGTAATATACAAGGTCGAATTTTTAGAAGACTGAGTGGAAGCTGCTACTTTTAAAATGGCATTGGCTTCTGCATGCAGTACGTACCATTTGGTTAAGCTCTCATCATCTTCACAAGCATTGTCAAATCCGCTAGGTGTCCCATTAAATCCGTCGGAAATTATCATCCTGTCTTTAACAATGATGGCGCCCACTTGCTTGCGCTTACAGTGAGATAACTTACCCCATTCTCTCGCCATCCTCAGGTAAGCTTTATCAAATTTAAGTTGCTTCTCTTTTGTCATTCCTAAAATATGTTCGAATATAAAACTAATGCGCTTTGACAAGCGTTAAGACACCCCTTAAATTTACTTAAACTCTAAGATTTAGAGATAATTATGTTTTAAAAGATCCAATTTTCTGCAAGGATAGGTATTGTCATTCCAAGAACTATTGAAGAAATTACCAGGATCCAGTCTCGTTTTGAAAATCTAAAAACGTTTTGGACCACAAAACTCAGAAGCAACACGACAAAAACAACCAAAATTTGTGCGAGTTCTATGCCCAGAGCAAATTCAGCCAGCATCAAAAATATGTTGTCTGCACTCTTGGCCAGCATATTAAAGTAAGTCGAAAACCCAAAGCCGTGAACCAAGCCAAAAAAGAACGTGATGAAAAATAGCAGGTTGATTTTACCACTGCTTTTGGATTTACCTGCCGTAAAAATGTTGTAGGCTGCAGTAAACACGATGCTAACCGGTATCAAAAATTCGATATATAAGCTATCAATTCTCAAAATATTATAGGCTGAAAGAGCTAAAGACAAGACATGACCAACGGTAAAAAGGGTAACCAGCCAAATTACTTTTTTGCTTTGTTGAAAGCTGTATGAAGCCACTAGTGCAGTAAGAAAAAGCACGTGGTCATAGGCGTTCCAGTCTAAAACATGATCGAAACCCAGTTTGAGATATAGCCAAAAGTCTTCCATAAAAATGAGGTCTTTACGATTAAAAAATTAATTTATTAGATCCAGTTTTTCAATGCATTCGAATCAAAACGTAAAAATAATAGACCTATGATTTTTACAGGTCTATTTTTTGTTTATTTTTGTTGCTAAGGGGGATTAGCTCAGTTGGCTAGAGCGCCACGCTGGCAGCGTGGAGGCCATCGGTTCGAATCCGATATTCTCCACTTAGTAAAACCACTTCGAAAGAAGTGGTTTTTTTATTTTTTGAAACAAGTCGTATATTTTCAAGAGTTTTTGGGAGTAGTTCATAATTATGCAATATTTTACTTACGTTTTAGAGTCTTTGAAAGAT
>JGI11876J12873_1000027_pt1 | contig 30518 bp, 25 predicted proteins | sample ElkSloMetagenome_4_FD_12873 | JGI IMG/M metagenome (IMG submission 12873) | reverse complement strand
CTATCTTATCTCTTCGTTAACTCTACTCCAATACCTCAATTAGCGGGGTGCAAAACTACAACTAATTCCCATTACCAACCAAAGAAATTTGAAGGTTTTTTTATTCAAATCTCAACTTATCTTCTAAGAGCCTTAGAACAAAATAATTAACAATACGAAAATTTCTGAATACACCTATATTGCATTAATAAATACTTAAATCTGCAGAGTTATTAAACAATGAACACATAAATTCTTAATCTTGTAGTATGAAATGGGATCTAATTTTAATGGCAGCGATGTATATATTTGCAGGTGTTATGCATTTTATAAAGCCTAAAGCCTATATCAAGGTTATGCCTAAATATTTAAAACCAAGAAAATTTCTGGTATTACTTTCAGGAGTTTTTGAGATCTTGCTTGGTGTAGGTTTATTATTTGATATCACAAGAGAAATATCTGCAATTGGCATTATCTTGATGCTTGTTACTTTTTTTCTTGTGCATTTCAATATGCTAAGAGGAAAAAAATATTCTGCCGGTGTTCCAAAATGGATATTAATCTTAAGAATACCACTTCAATTTGTATTGATTTGGTGGGCTTATATTTATATATGATATGAAAGAGAAAGAATTCACGGAAAGAGAGCTCGATAGAATAATAGAAATGGCCTGGGAGGACAGAACTCCATTTGAAGCTATAGAATTTCAATTTGGGGTAACAGAAAAAGAGGTCATTAAAATTATGCAAAAGGAAATGAAACCCTCAAGTTTCAGAATGTGGCGAAAGCGTGTTCAAGGGCGATCTACTAAACATAGAAAATTGCGTAAGAGTTCTATGAAAAAATTTAAATCTTCAAGACAGAAACAAATTACACATAACAAAATCTCTAAACGCTAATTAAGCATAGATATCATTCAGGATAACAGCAAGTCTAATTCCTGCTTTTTTTATTTGGGTCTTTACCACACCAAACCAATCATACATATATCTATAACTTAAATTATCTCCAGACTCTGCAGAATCATAAACATCTTTGGTTAAATCTCTGGTCTCTTCTACCCAATCCAGTAAGGATCCGGTTTGGATTGATTCAATTTCATTTTTGGTTAGCTTGGGTAAATTTTCTGAAAGTTCGGTATAACTCATATTATAACTCTCAATCATTTTAGTATCCCAAATGCTATGCATGTTGCTAGGTTGATTGAACCACTTAACCTTAAAATCATTGGCTCCTCTATCTTCTTTAAGACCAAAATGGAGAGGCTGATGCATATCACCAACCAGATGAATCAACATTTTGAGATGAAATTTTTCCTGCTCTCTTGTTAAGTTTTCAGATTTAAGTTGACGAATACACTCCCGAATTCCAAAAACGATATCACCCTTTGGATTTTTATCAGCTTCAGCATAAGTTTTGTCAAATGGAATATTGGCATAATGCCAAGTCTTATATTGATCATAGGTACGATCACTTTTGATTTCGTCTGCATAGGTTGAGGCATCTGCAAGTGACTGCCCGTTTAAAATTCTATCGATTTTGTTCTTCACTTTATTTTTAAGGTACATTTCTGCAGTTTGACCAACAGTACGATGACCGTTTTGTCCCCAATCATTCGAAGCCAATATCATCTGCGAAAGAAGTAATAAAGTGATAAAATATTTCATTTCAATTTTTTTTCAAATATAAATTGATTTTTAGAAAGTCTGTGTAAAGTCTTCAGATTATTCTCATAAAAAGCTCAAGTATTAATTATCTAAAAGCTTGGAGATTTACAATCTAAAGGCTTTAATTTGACATGCATTAAATTCAGTGTAAAAGATGATAAAATTAATTTGCAGTGATATAGATGGTACCTTACTCAATGCTGATAGGGAATTATCAGCCTCAACCATTGCTGAAATAAGCAAACTCGATCTTCCAGTTGTGCTGATCTCTTCGAGAATGCCTTCTGCAATGAGATATTTACAAGTTCAACTAGGTATAGAAGAATACCCGATAGTGGCTTATAATGGTGGACTGATCTTAGCTGAAGGTAAGATCTTACAAAGCACAACGATTCCTTTTGAATTAGTGAAAGAAATTTGTCAATTAAACACAGAGGATTTGCACCTTAGCTTGTACCACAACGATGACTGGTTTGCCCCGAAAAACGACCCTTGGACGCAACGAGAAGTAAACAATACAAAAGTGAATCCTGTATTAAGATCTACAAGTGAACTTTTGAAATCATGGGATAAACAAAAAATTGGTGCTCATAAGATCATGTGCATGGGGGACTCTTTACTAGTAGACAACTTTTATGCCCTTTTGGAAAATCATTTTTCCAGTGATTTACACTTATACAGATCTAAGGATACCTATATCGAAATCGCTCCAAAATTAATTTCTAAACGCTCTGCTATTGAGTTTCTATCAGAAAAGATCTTTGATATAGATATGTCTGAAGTGATGAGCTTTGGAGATAATTATAATGACATAGAGATGCTTAGTACTTGTGGTTTAGGTCTGGCAGTCGGAAATGCAAAACCTGAAGTAAAACATGTTGCCGACCAAATTATAGGTAACGCAAAGGAAGATGGTGTTGCTAAATTTTTAAGTCGCTATTTTCAACATGGATAAAGCTAAAAATTGCTAATAATTTATACTTTTACGCTCTAAATTTTACGAATGGATACAAATCCGTTATTTACAAATGACGCCATTGTTTTAGGAATATTGATGCTTTCTATTGCCTTGATATTTTACACTTCGAGCCAAAAGTCTGGTTTCTGGTTTAAATTTTACAAAATTGTACCAGCGCTATTAATGTGTTATTTAATTCCTGCCATATTTAATTCACTCAACATCATAAGTGACTCTACTTCTCAACTCTATTTCGTAGCCAGTCGTTACTTTTTACCGGCATCTCTGGTATTAATGACTTTAAGTATTGATTTAAAAGCGATTAAAAATCTAGGGTTTAAAGCGTTGATCATGTTTTTGACGGGAACTGTTGGAATAGTCATAGGAGGACCAATAGCGATACTATTGATTTCAATATTCTCTCCAGAGACTGTAGGTGGTGCAGGTCCCGATGCCGTATGGAGGGGTCTTTCCACGCTGGCTGGTAGTTGGATAGGTGGTGGTGCAAACCAGGCTGCTATGTTGGAAATCTTTAAATATAATCCAGAAAAGTATGGAGGAATGGTCTTAGTAGACATTGTGGTTGCCAATCTTTGGCTGGCCATCATCTTGTTGGGTATTGGAAGATCCAACAAAATTGACAAATGGCTACAGGCTGATAACTCAGCCATAGAAGAATTAAAAGAAAAAGTCTCCGCTTATACCAAAAGTGTATCTCGCACACCAGAGCTTAAGGATTATATGATTATGCTGGGGCTAGCTTTTGTGGCCGTAGGCTTTTCTCACTGGGCGTCAGAATATATCTCTGAATTCCTATTGACCAATTTTGAAGTTTTCAGTGATAAATCTTCAGCATTAGCTTCTTTTTCTTCAACTTTTTTCTGGATGATCACTATTGCAACGGCTTTTGGGGTGGGACTTTCGTTTACTAAAGCAAAGTCTTATGAGGGCACTGGAGCAAGTAAAATCGGTAGTATATTCATTTATTTTCTGGTTGCCACCATAGGAATGAAAATGGATTTAGCAGCTGTTTTCGAGAATCCTGGTTTAATCCTTATCGGCATTGTTTGGATGAGTATTCATGCCGGACTACTTATTTTGGTTGCTAAACTTATAAAAGCACCTTACTTTTTCTTAGCCGTTGGCAGCCAGGCTAATGTGGGAGGAGCTGCATCTGCACCTGTAGTGGCCTCAGCTTTTCATCCCTCTTTGACAAGTGTAGGAGTACTTTTAGCTGTTTTTGGCTATGTGGTCGGGACTTATGCTGCTTTGGGCTGTACTATATTAATGGAAATCGCATCTAATTTATAACATACAACAAACCATGAAATACGCTTTAACTTTATTCATTTTTGCACTTGTTCTTACCTCTTGTCAAAATAATAATAACAATTTATTAGTATCGGGTGATATTACCGGACTTAAAAAAGGCAAAGTTTATCTTCAAAAAATCGGAGATTCAACTGTTATAAACATAGATTCTGTAAGCATATCTGGAAGCTCAGAGTTTTCATTTAGCACTTATATTGAAGAGCCACAGATTATGTTTATTGAACTTGACAGGTATAATGGTCAGGATTATGCAGAACAAATTAATTTCTTTGCTGAGCCAGGAGAAGTTTCTTTAAAAACTTCTCTGAAGAACTATGGTTTGGATTTGGAAGTAATTTCAAATTCTGAAAACCAAAAGAAACTTGAAGAATATAATGATATCATCAAACGATTCAATTCACAACGTCTAGAGCTTGTACAAGCTAATTTTGAAGCAAGTAAATCCCAAAATGAGGCTAGGATAGATAGTGTGAACGAAAGATTCAATTCAATTTTGAAACGAAAGTATTTGTATACAGTAAATTTTGCATTAAACAATAAAGACCTTGAAGTTTCGCCTTATGTTATTCTCTCTGAAGCCTATGATGCAAATATTAAATACTTAGATACAGTCTATAATTCGTTAAAAAAACCAGTGAGAAAATCACTTTACGGTAAACAGCTAAAAGATTTAATCGAGGAGCGAAGAAAAAATGATGAACAGACTATAGAAACTGAAGTTATTGATCCATCTGTAGAAAAAATAGAGCAATAACTCCAATTAAAAGAGCAACCTAAAAGTTGTTGAGTTTTTTGATAAACTCATCAACTTTTTTGTCTATAGAACCTTTGACAGATTTCAAGTGTTTTGCTCTATCATCTACATCTTTCTTGTTGATTTGTTCAATTTGTTGATCAAATTCAGCTATCACTTCATCGACAAGTTCTTCTGTCTTTTGACTTACGTCTTCTGAATTTGCTTCCTGATTGATCAATGCACCGTCTATAATTTCTCCAAAACGGTCATTTAAGTCTTTTTTTAGTTGCTTTTTACTAGCCATGGTATACATAATTAATTAAGCGGCAAAAGTAAGCTAATTTAAAAACTAAATGCTTATTTCTAAAAGTTTAGTGCTTTCAGATGAGATATGTATGTCGTCTAGGCCTGCAGGAATGAGAATAGTCTCCTTTGGTGGTAATAGGTAGTCTATACTATTATGACTAAAATTAGCTTCTGAAGATCCTACGTTCATGTAAATTAAGAAGGAATCTATTTCTGAAAGATTAAAATGGAGAGTCCCAACTATGTTGATAAATTCTGTTTTAAAATAAGGTGTGTCTGCCAGTAAGGCTTTAGTATTTTTTTTTGAAGTATAAGGTATACGGTAATCTGACTGTCTACTGAAATCTATGGCGTCCAAAGCTAAGTCTGTATGAAGTTCTCTGAATTCGCCTTCCTTATTGCTTCGATTCCAATCAAAAATACGGTAGGTAATGTCTGAAGTCTGTTGAATTTCAGCTAGAAGCACACCCGAACCAATGGCATGTACTAAGCCCGGTTTAATAAAAAAGGCATCCCCCTCTTTTACCTTTATGGTATTTAAAGCAGATTCAATTTTACCTTCAGCCAATAATTTCCTATAATCTTCTACGGTGATTTGTCTATTAAAATCGATGATTAATTTTGCATCATTTTCAGATTCTAAAATGTACCACATTTCTGTTTTTCCAAAACTGTTGTGACGCTCTTTAGCTAAAGTATCATCAGGATGAAGTTGCACCGAAAGCTTTTCTTTAGCTTCAATGAATTTGATGAGAATTGGAAATTGAGTTTTGAACCTTCTGAATACAGATTTACCAACAAATTCTGACTTATATCTTAAAATTAAATCTTTTAAGCTATGCCCCTTAAGTGGTCCAGTACTCACTACCGATATTTCAGAATCGATACCACAGACTTCCCAGCTCTCTCCAATACGCTGATTCTTAAGCGAAACAGGAGATTTAAAATGTAATTTACTACCTCCCCAAATTTTTTGTTTAAGGATAGGCTGAAATTGAAGGGGGTAAAGCATTACTGAAGTTTCTTTAATGCCTTGAGCGCTTTTTGCTTATGCTTGGAGGCATCTAAACTATTAAATTTAAAAACAACCTCACCCTTGTCGTCTATCACAAAGGTTTCCCTTCCAGGAACCAAGCCCAATAGGCTTTTTTTGATACCGAATTTTTTTCTTACTTTTCCTTTTTCGTCTGCTAGTAAGACAAATGGAAGTTTGTATTTCTTTGAAAACTTTGCATGGGACTTCTCACTATCATTACTAATGCCGATAACTTCTGCACCCAACTCCTGAAAGTCCTCGTAACTATCTCTAAAATTACAAGCTTCTTTAGTGCATCCAGGTGTAAAATCTTTTGGATAAAAATAAATAACAGCTGGTTTCTGACCTATAATTTCATCTGAGTTGAAGGTGTTTCCATGTTGGTCTTTCAATTCAAATTCAGGTATCTGATCTCCCTTTTCTAATGCCATCTTAATCTCCTTTATAAGTTACGAAATTCCTAGGTGTTTCATAAAGTGTTATCTCTAACTCGTGATCAGGTTTTAATTTAGGTTTCAACTTATTCCATATTACGACCGAAATGTTTTCAGCAGTTGGATTGAGTTCCCTAAATTCAGGCACCTGTTCGTTCAGGTTTTTATGATCGAAGGCATCTTCTACCTCAGACTTAATCAAATCCTTTAGAACCTTTACGTCCATAACATATCCTGTTTCTGGATCTATATCACCAGTGACGGAGGCAATTAATTCATAATTATGACCGTGATATTGAGGGTTATTGCACTTACCAAATACCTCTTCATTTTTATCAAAATCCCAATCCTTTCTGTATAATCTATGCGCTGCATTAAAGTGGGCTTTACGATGTACTGTTACTTTCATAAATTTAAATTGAAGATTTGGTCATTACGCTTTTATGCTTCTCAAATATAATTTTAAACCATTCGGTGTAAAGTTTTGGATTTTCTCTGATGTCCTGCTCGATATCATCCAGTTTCATCCATTTCCAGGCATTTACCTCTTCAGGGTTTGGATTTGGGTCCTGATCGTATGTACCAATTAAAATATAGTCATATTCATGCTCCGTGAGACCATTTTCAAAAGGAGCTTTGTAAATAAAAGAGATGGTTTCTTCCAACTCTGTAGAAAATCCCATTTCTTCTTGTAGACGTCTTTTTCCAGCTTCTATATTAGATTCGTTAAGCTTTTGATGGCTACAACATGTATTGGTCCATAGCCCTGGTGTATGATACTTGGTAAGGGCTCTCTGCTGAAGCATTAATTCGTTATTCGAGTTATAAATAAACACAGAAAAAGCCCTGTGAAGTTTAGCTTTTTCATGAGCTTCGATTTTTTCCATAGTTCCAAGCGGATGGTCATTTTCATCCACTAGAATAACATAATTTTTATCGGTATCTGTCATAAGCTCAAAAATACAAAATAACTTGAATTAGCGCACAGATAAGGAAAGCAGCTTTATGGAGAAAATACTATTTGTGAATTATTTAGGAAATGCTTTATAGAATTAAAATCTATCCTTGCCTTTTAACCCTACTACAAAGGCACCTTTAAACCCAGCTTCTCTCATCTGTATTTTATATGCATTGGCTTCAGTTCGGGTATCAAATATTTTAGAATAAAAGCGCTTATATCCATCTTTGTAGCTATAACTAAAAACATCAGTGACATTGCTAAATTTAAGATTCGAATTTTGTCTTGTAGCTGATATTTGGACTGTATACACTTCTCTTGTTGAATTTTCAAAATCGTAAATATCAGTTCCTAAATTAGATTCATTATTTAATTTTGAGGTTGTTTTAGGATTTAAAGAATTTTTCTTTTTAGAGGAAGCAATAATTTCTTTTCGAATATCCTCAGGCGTTTCGTTTTCATTTAAGATGATAAATTCAGATCTTCGATTTAGTGCATGCTCTTCTTCACTGCAATTGACTCCGTTTGAACAATTATTGACCAATTGGCTTTCTCCATATCCTCTTCCAGATATTCTATTTTTAGAAATACCAGACTTCTCAATTATATAATCTTTGGTAGCATTAGCTCTTTTTTCAGACAAAACTTTATTGTACTCATCTCCCGCTCTACTGTCTGTATGCGACCTTACATCTATTCTCATTTCAGGATAAGATTTCATTACAGCGATGATCTTTTGTAATTCAACTTCAGCATCGGCTCGTATTTGAAATTTATTCAAATCAAAATAGATAGGATCCAATTGTAGTAATTGACTTAAGTCGTCTCCCTTGTCGGCTTTAGTAACACCAAGCTCGTTTCCAGGAAGAGCCTTAAAATCAAGAGTATTCTCTGTCCCAAAATCTGAGTTTGTTTTAATCAACAATTCAGACGTAGAAAATCCATCTTTAGAAACTCGCACCACATACCTGGTATCACAATCTACTTCAAATTCATAATATCCCTCTTCATTGGTTTGAGTATTTTGTAGCAAGTTCAAATCTTCATCAAATAGTTGTACCTGCGCATCATTCAAAGGCTCCTCTCCATTAGTTTTAAAAATTTTACCGCTTAGGGTTTGAGAACATGCAGTCATTAACTTATCTAGCTGACTAATAAAATAAATATTATCGTTGGCGTCAGAATCTCCCCTGTTAGAAGCAAAAAACCCTTTTTTTAAATTCGAATCTATGATAAAACTAAAATCGTCTTTGTTGCTATTAATTGGTCTTCCAAGATTAAAAACGTCCCCTAAACTACCGTTATCTCTAATCACTGCTACAAAGACGTCTAAACCGCCAAGCCCCAAGTGACCATCAGATGACAAATATAAAAGATTATCCTTACTTACATACGGGAAGCTTTCCCGACCTTCGGTGTTGATTTTATCTCCCAAATTTTCTGGCTCGCTATAGGTATTATCTCCTAAAATCTGAACTCTAAATATATCAGACATTCCACGTGTACCGTCCATGTCTGAAGAAAAGTAAAGGGTTTTATCGTCATTACTTAAAGCAGGATGAGCAACAGAATAATTATCGCTATTGAATGGTACTTCTTGCGGCTGAGACCAGGTGTTATCAGATTTCAATTCAGATCTAAAAAGCTTTAAATAACTGATGCCATCTTTACCACGGTTCAGTTTGTTACCAGAAAAATTATTCCTTGTGAAATATACTGTTTTACCATCGCTAGTAAAAGCAGCAGAAGACTCATGAAATTTAGAATTCAGTTCCTCTGAGAAACTAGAAGGCTGAGAATCAATCCCTAAGGTGTCAGAAAGTTTAACCTTATATAGATTGAGGTAGGGCTGATTATTCCACTCATGAACGCGTTTTACAGAAGAAGAGACAGGTCTATTGGAGGCGAAAACAAGTTGGTTATCGTAGAATGAAGGTGAAAATTCAGAATATTCAGAATTTATTGGAAGTGTTTGAATTTCGAATCTTCCAGATTGCATTTCGATAAGTTCGAGGTAATTTCGCTCCCTTTTCAATTTAGTGACTCTGCTATCATCAACGTTTAAAGCATCAAATTCAAGCATGATTTGGTCCGAAAGTTCGTATTGCTTGTCACTTTTTAAAGATTGTGCATAGCGAAATAAATACTCTTTTGGAAGATTCGGATTGAGTTTGTACAATTTCTCGTACCATTCTAAGGCTTTAACCTGATCATTGTTAAAGTAGTAAGAATCTCCAAGCTTTTTAAAAAGGTTTTCGGATTTATACCCACTTTTAGCTACTTCCAAATAGATTTTTTGAGCGTCTATAAAAGCATAGCCTTCAAACATTTTATCAGCTTCCTTCAATCGTTCCTCTTGTGCATAAACCGAACAAGAAAGCACAATGGAGATTAAAAGTAAAAAGTACTTGAGATTCAATTTCATATTTTAGAAAAATCTTGGAGTATACATTCTTTTATAACGTTTGAACAATTCAAATCTAGCAAAAAATTCTAGCGATCCATCATTATAATTGGAAAAGGTCGAGGTATTTCTATCATATGCTAAACCTACTAGAATAGAATTATTGACTTGAAATGCTGAAAGCGCTGAAAAAGAAGAGTTTAACCTGTAGGCTGCACCTACAGTAAATTTTTCATTAATTAAAAAATTGGTTGATAATTCGGCTAATAATGGGGCTCCACTTACCTCTCTTAATAAAATCGAAGGTTTCAACTTAACTGATGATGAGATATCAAAAACTACCCCAGCTGTTAAGTAATAATGCAATCGATCTCTTACCGTAGCATCATCAACAGAATTTTCTGTGAATCTATCGTTCCTTAAAAGAGCTGGAACACTCAATCCTATGAAATATTGATCATTATATATCAAAGCTCCAAGACCCACTTGTGGAGAAAGTCTGTTTTCGATATTATTTGCAAATTCAATATCTGATGGATTAAGTCTATTCAATTCATTAAAATCCACATTCAACATATTAACACCAGCATTGAGACCAAAAGAGAGCTTAGTAAATCTAGATACTTCAATCGCATAGCTGTACACGGCATTAATATCGGTCTCCTGGGTAACTCCAATTCTATCATTTACAACATTTAAGCCAATACCCATTTCACCATCTCGTATTGGAGAGTGTGCAGTTAAAGTTTGTGAAGCTGGTCCACCATCAAATCCTAACCACTGAGACCTGTGCAATACTGCAGCACTAAGCACATCTCTAGATCCAGCATAAGCAGGATTAATGGACATTGCATTGTACATATATTGTGTAAAATTTGGGTCTTGCTGAGTATAGCCCGTCTTCCCACATAATAGTAGCAAAATGATCAAGCTCGTATAAAGAAATCGACTTTGAGTCATTATTCTGTCTTAATTTAAATGTAAGTATCCTTTTTTACTGATAGCTTCACCTACTCTATTGATATAATTTAATATATAGAAGTAAGTCCCTGTAGGTAATCTTTTACTTTTTTGCAAAGTTATATTACCATCACTCATACCGTCAAATCTTATATTATTGTTGTTGTAACCCTTTACATCATAAACTTTAACTCCTTGTCTATTGAAGATCTGCACCGAATTATCTGGATAATTTTCAATTCCTTTTATAAAGAATCTATTAAGTTCATTACCCTGAGATCCAACCGCATTAAAGACCTCAACATCATCTATAAAGAAACCATCAACATCAGAAGTAATCATTTCACCTATAACAACCAAGCTTGTAGTAGGATCTGTTCCTTCAGTTTGTATAACGTTTGAGGGGAAATCAGCATCATCAAGATTTATTTTGGACTGAGTCTCACCCGGGATGACATCAATTGACCAATTACCGTTGATATTTGTTTGTATTTCAAATTCTTCCCCTGCAGAATCTGTTATGAAAATACTCACATTAGAAATTCCTTCCTCACCAGTATCTTGAGAGCCATTCCCGTTGTCGTCAAAATATAACCTTCCAGTAAGTGTTCCTTCTGTTTCTTCAAAGAAAAATCCATCAGCATCAGAAATTACAGTCTCTCCAGGAAGTACTAAAGTAGTGGTTGGGTCTGTACCTTCTGTCTGAATGACATTGAGAGGAAAATCAGAGTCATCAGTATCAATTTTAGAAAGGGTTTCTCCTGCTTTGACCTCTATTGACCAGTCACCGTTTGAGTCGGTCTGTACTTCAAAATTTGTACCCTCAAAATCTGTAATAAAAATAGTGATATCAGGGATACCTTCTTCATCAGCGTCTTGAACCGAATTACCATTGTCATCAAAGTAAAGTCTACCTGTTAAAATACCATCTGTTTCTTCCACGAAAAAACCATCTGGTTCTTCAAAAGTTTCAATATCAGGAATCACAAATGTAGTTGTAGGGTTGGTTCCTTGTGTTTGAATAGCAGATTCTGGGAAGTTTGGGTCATCTGTGTTGATTGTAGAAGTTGTATTTCCAATTGAAACAGTGGCTGACCATTGCCCTGATGTGTCTGTAGACAAGACAGTAATAGAGCCATCAGACTCTTCAATCTGAATTTCTACATCCGCTATACCTGGCTCACCACTATCTTGCACTCCGTTATTATTTTGATCTTCATATACAATACCTGTAAGAATTCCTGATTGATTTTGATCGAAAAAACCATCTGGTTCTTCATTTACAACATCACCAGAATTTATTTGAGTTGTTGTAGGATTGTCTCCTTGAGTTTGAATTGCTCCAGTTGGAAAATTCGGGTCGTTTTCGTCAATCGTAGAAGTGACAGCACCTTCAATAACTTGAGCAGTCCAGTCACCATTAGCATCAGTAATTAAATTTTGAGTAATGTTTGCACCGTCAGTAACCTGAACGAACACATCTGGTAGATTTGGTTCTGAAGCGTCTTGAATTCCATTATTGTTATTATCCAAATATAAATGACCAGAAAGCAATCCAGTTAAACTCGGATCTTGAATAAAAAAGCCATCGTTTTCGGAAAAAACTATCTCATTGAAAATAACTTGAGTCGTTGTTGGATCTGTGCCTTCAGTTTGAATGGAATTGGCTGGAAAATCGGGATCATCTCGATTAATATCAGATATTGTATTTCCCTCAGGTACTTCTATAGACCAATCGCCATCCGCATTTGTTTCAACAAAAGAGACTACTCCAAGCGCATCAGTAATCTGAATTTCAATATTACTTAGATCTGGTTCTCCGGAATCCTGATTACCATTTCCATTAGTATCTACATATAAGTGTCCAATTAACCTACCAAGATTTGAATTTGAAATAAAGTATCCATCAGGAACTTCAAAAACATTAGAATTTGATCCAACAAATGTAGTTGTTGGATTAGTTCCTTGGGTCTGTACTGCACCAATAGGAAAACTAGCTCCAGCCGTATCTATCGTAGATGTTGTATTGCCAATTGGAACTGAAATAGACCATTGCCCCAAAGCATCTGTGGTTATCTTATCACTTGAACCACTAGAATCAACAATTTCAATTTCTACACCTTCTAATCCGGGCTCACCAGAATCTTGCAAACCGTTTTCGTTAGAATCCTCGTATACAATTCCACTGAGGAAACCTGTTTGATTAGAAGTGAAGTATCCATCAGGTTCTTCATCGATTTGATCTCCTGCGTTTACAAGTGTAGTAGTAGGATTGGTTCCTTGAGTTTGAGTAGCTCCAAGAGGAAAATTTAGGTCAGTTTCATCTATAGTAGATGTAACAGATCCTTCTGCTACTTGAGCAGACCAGTCTCCGTTTATGTCGGTGATCAAGTTTTGACTTATGTTATTTCCATCAACAACCTGAACAAGCACATTTGGCATATCAGGCTCGTTTGTATCCTGGATACCATTTGAGTTATTATCAAAATAAAGGTGTCCAGATAAAATACCAGTGATACTGGGGTCTTGAGCAAAAAACCCATCATTATCAGATAATGTTGATACATCAGCAACAACAAATGTAGTTGTTGGATCGCCACCTTCGGTTTGGATCGAGCCCGTTGGGAAGTCAGGGTCCTGTTGATCTATGTTGGAAACAGCATTTCCAGCAGGAACTTCTATAGACCAGTCTCCATTAGCATCTGTACTTAGAATTGTAACATTGTTTAATGCATCAATGATTTCAACATCTACATTAGGCATATCAGGCTCCCCTGCATCTTGAGTTCCATTACCGTTATCATCAAAGTAAAGATGACCAGTAAGGATGCCCGTAAGACTTGGGTCTGGTACGAAAAAACCATCGTCTTCAGAAAAAGTAGTACTCCCTACAGCCACAAAAGTAGTGGTCGGATCTGAACCTTCAGTTTGAATAGCAGAATTTGGAAAATCTGGATCCTGTTGATTAATGTCTGATTGAACATTGCCTGCAGGAACTTCTACAATCCAATTCCCATTTGTATCAGTAATAACTGAAGTACTTACACCAAATTCGTCAGTTATGATTACTTCGATATCATTCAAATCGGGTTCGCCAACATCTTGATTGCCATTACCGTTAGAATCTATGTACAAATGACCGGTAAGGTTTCCTGTTAAGCTAGGATCTAAGACAAAAAAGCCATCGTTATCAGATAAAATAGTTTCATTTTGTGGAACTAACGTAGTTGTAGGATTGGTTCCCTCAGTTTGTAATACTCCTACAGGAAAATCTGGGTCCAATTGATCGATCTCAGATATCGCATTACCAGCTGGGACTTCAATAGACCAATCTCCGTTAGCATCTGTAGTTACTGTGATTACGTTATTGAATACATCAGTAATTTCAACATCAACATTAGGTAGATCTGGTTCAGTGATTTCTTGATTACCATTACCATTGCTGTCGATATATAAATGCCCGAGTAAAGTTCCTTCAATACTTGCATCTGGCACAAAAAAGCCATCTATGTCTGAAAGGGTAGTATCATTGGCGACAACCAAAGTTGTAGAGGGATCTAAACCTTCAGTTTGGACAGCACCAGCAGGAAAATCTGGGTCCAATTGATCTATATTTGAAATGGTTATACCAGCAGGAACTTCTATAGACCAATCCCCAAGAGCATCAGTTTCCAGAATAGTTATATCACCAAAAGAATCTATAATCTCAACATCTACATTAGGCATATCAGGTTCCCCTGCATCTTGAGTTCCATTAGCGTTAAGATCGAAATAAAGATGACCTTCTAAAATCCCCGTCAATTCGGGATCGTTTATAAAGAATCCATCATCTTCAGAAAATACAGTAGCATCTACAGGCACAAAAGTAATAGTAGGGTCTGTTCCTTCAGTCTGAATTGCACCTACTGGAAAATCAGGATCTGATTGCAAAATATCAGAAGTAGTATTACCCGATGGCACAGAGATCGACCAATCTCCATTGATATCGGTTTCTAATACTGTGACATTTCCAAACGTATCTGTAATTTGGACATCGATATTTGGTAAATCTGGTTCTCCAGCATCTTGAGTTCCATTACCATTGCTATCCAAATATAAATGACCTAACAAAGTTCCTTCCAATTCTGAATTAGCATCAAAGAAACCGTCATTGTCTGATACGGTATCAGAACCAGCATTTACCTGAGTCAATGTTGGGTCTGTTCCTTCAGTCTGTGTGGCTCCCTGAGGAAAATCAGGATCCAACTGGTTAATATCGGAAGTTGTATTACCTGAGGGGACTTCTATCTCCCAGTCTCCATTGGCATCAGTGACCAATGTGGTGGCATCTCCAAAAGAATCAATGATTTCGACTTCAACATTTGGCATATCAGGCTCATCAACATCTTGAGTAAAATTTCCATTATCATCAAAATAAAGATGACCTCTTAATATTCCGGTACCCACAAAACCATCAAATTCCTGAAAAGTTTGACCATTAACCACTTCGGTAACTGTTGGATTATCTCCATCAGTTTGTATGGCTCCTGGAGGAAAATTTGATACAGATTCATCTATAAATGACGTGGTAGTACCCTCAGGGACTCTCAGGCTCCAAGCTCCTGAAGCGTCAGAAACTACCGTTAGAATATCACCCAAAGAAGTAGTGACAGTCACAGGTATATTATCTAGACCAGGCTCTCCCAAATCAAAAGAACCATTAACATTATCATCAAAATATATAATACCAGATAGAACGCCAGACTCAAAAAAGCCATCATTCTCTGTAAAGGTGACACTACCGCTAGGAATAATATGAAATGAAGGATTAGATCCTTCTGTTTGGAAAGACCCTATAGGAAAGTCTGGATCCGACTCATTAACACTCACTTCTACAGGCCCAAAAAGGACCGTAGCTTGCCAGTCTCCATCTAGATTGGTAGCAACTGTCTGTGTATTGCCATATTGATCTGTTACAACTACATCAACATCTGGCATGTCTGGTTCGGGTAAATCTTGAATACCATTTCCATTAACATCAAAATATAAATGACCGGAAGCATCTCCTTCAAAAGCAAAGCCCTTAGTTTGGGCTTGAACTGTTGTATCAGCTATAACAAGTTCTGTACTAGGATCTGTACCTTCCGTTTGAACAAATCCCGGAGGTAAACTTGAAATATCCATGATAAGTGTGGCATTACCCTCAATAACTTCCGCTGTCCAAATTCCATCAGCATTTGTGGGAGCTGTTTGTCCATTGCCAAGAGAATTTACGATAATAACACGCACATTTTCTAATCCGGGCTCTCCTGCGTCTCTTGTACCATTAGCATTGAAATCTGCATAAACCAATCCTTCAAGAGTACCAGTGGCATTCAGCTTTTGCATCAGCTCATCGAATGGGTTTGGCAAATAGGTCTTTTCTTCCTGAGCAGTAGCTAAAGACAATTGAAAAAACACTAACAAAGCGAAAATAATATAGGATGTAGTTATTCTCATGTAGATGCTAATTTAACACAAATATATATTAAAGAGTTGAAAGATTTTTGTTTTTATTAAGTTAAAATTGACAACAATATGGTGAATATAATTGATTCAAGCATGTAAAAAAAATTAAATTTGCAGCATGAAAATACGAAATGAAATCAATCGCCGAAGAACTTTCGGTATTGTATCCCATCCCGATGCAGGTAAGACTACACTCACAGAAAAACTACTCCTATTTGGAGGAGCTATTCAAGAAGCTGGTGCTGTTAAGTCCAATAAAATTAAAAAAACAGCAACCAGTGATTTCATGGAAATTGAACGCCAGCGTGGAATTTCTGTTGCGACTTCTGTTTTAGGTTTTGAATATAAAGCCATAAAAATCAACATCTTAGACACTCCTGGCCACAAAGATTTTGCTGAAGATACCTTCAGAACTTTAACCGCTGTCGATAGCGTAATTGTCGTTATTGATGTTGCCAAAGGGGTAGAAGAACAAACCGAGAAGCTAGTAAAGGTTTGCCGTATGCGAAACATCCCGATTATAGTTTTTATCAATAAAATGGATCGTGAAGGTAAAGATGCCTTTGAATTGCTTGACGAAATCGAACAAAAACTTGGACTTCATGTCACCCCTCTTAGTTTCCCTATTGGCATGGGCTACGATTTTAAAGGGATTTATAATATTTGGGAGAAAAACGTCAACCTATTTACTGGAGATCCCAAAAAGGATATTGAGGATACTGTAAAAGTAAGTGATTTAACGACTGATGAAATCGATGAGCTTATCGGGACAGATTCTGCAGATACCTTAAGAGAAGAGCTGGAACTCGCCCAAGGAGTGTATCCAGAGTTTGATATTGACACATACAAAAAAGGTGAGCTTCAACCTGTATTTTTTGGTTCAGCTTTAAATAATTTTGGAGTCCGGGAATTATTAGATTGTTTTATAGATATTGCACCTCCCCCAAGGCCTAAGCAAAGTGATATAAGAGAAATCAAACCAGAAGAAGAAAAATTCACGGGTTTTGTGTTTAAAATTCACGCCAATATGGATCCTCGTCATAGGGACAGACTGGCTTTCGTGAAGGTCGTGTCTGGAAAATTTGAACGTAACAAACCCTATCTCCATGTCAGGAGCAATAAAAATTTAAAGTTCTCTAGCCCTAATGCCTTTTTTGCAGAACGAAAAGAAATCGTCGATGAGATGTTTCCCGGCGATATCGTGGGACTTCATGATACTGGTAACTTTAAAATTGGAGATACCCTTACAGAAGGAGAGCTTCTTCAGTACAAAGGGATTCCCAATTTCTCTCCAGAGCATTTTAGATACATCAATAATGCAGACCCTATGAAGTCGAAACAACTCAACAAAGGGATAGAGCAATTAATGGACGAGGGAGTAGCACAGCTTTTTACTCTTGAACTAAACAACAGAAAGATTATTGGAACCGTAGGAGCGCTTCAATATGAAGTCATTCAATACAGACTGGAACATGAGTACGGAGCTAAATGCTCGTATGAAAACATCAATGTACACAAAGCCTGCTGGGTAGAACCAAAAGATCCAAAAAGTGAGGAGTTTGCAGAATTTAAACGCGTTAAGTCTAAGTTTTTGGCAAAAGATAAGGCAGATCAATTGGTGTTTCTGGCCGACTCAGAATTCTCCTTACAAATGACGCAGCAAAAGTATCCAAACATCACCTTCCACTTTACATCTGAATTTTAAACTCATTAGGAGCCGGGAACCTGCTTTCCGCTACAAGTCCTCCCCCCAATCCCCAATGCTTGTGGGATTGGGGGTGCGGGCTTTTCACTTCAATCAGGGCTAGGGGTCAGCTAGGTTTAAGACGTAAGATTTCTTTTCTCTTCATCAAAGAAAACATAAGCTGAAGCATAGTAAGCTAAAATTCCAAGCATAGGAAATATCCAGATGATGGAAATAAAAATGATTTTTTCCTGCAATTTCTTTTGAACGAGTAAAATGTGTATAGTGGTGATTAGATTGATCCCTAACAAAGACATCATTAAAATGTGGATCAATGGTTCTGGTAATATTAGTTCCATAAGCTTAATTTTAATAAAATTAATAAATTATATAATAATTGCTAAATATAATTAAATAATGCTTTTACAAACATCCGAATTAAATTTAATTACCGGTTACGGTTTGACCTTACTTTTGGTGTGGTAAAACCGTAATTTAGTTGATAAGAAGTTTATATTTTTAAAACCTAAACAACTCCCTGTAATAGATAGAAAGAGATTCTGGTAGCCGATGCTTATAATTTATAAACAGGTTTTACTATTTTAAATGCTCTTTTAGTAGGTTTTAGATTTAAAGTATCTTTGACTGAAGTGTTAGAAATTAAAACCTGATACGATTTTAAATAATTAAACCTTTACTCACTTGAAATCCTTTAAACTTAAAATAACCATAGCTCTAATATTGTTGGTTGTCATTTTTACGACTGGAGTCATCGGCTTTAAAATAATCATGGATTTGAATTGGATAGATTCATTTTACATGACAGCCATCACCATCACTACCGTAGGATACAGAGAGGTTGTTTTACCCTCGAATGAGGCTAAAATATTTATCACTATTCTTATCTTATCCAGTGTTGTCATCCTTGGTTTTGTGGTTTCTGTGATGACAGAATATTTTATATCTTTCGGTTCTTTGCAGGAGTTAAGACAAAAACGAAAATTGAAAAAGATTAAAAAAATGGAAAATCATACTATAGTTTGCGGTTACGGTAGAAACGGCCAACAGGCAGCTAGCAAACTTATGGAGTTCCAAAAAGACTTTTTAGTTATTGATGTAGACGAAGAAGTTATAAATCAAAGCGAACTTACACCAGAGCAGTATCTCATTGGTAATGCCAATGACGATGATGTTTTAAAAACTGCAGGAATTGAGAAAGCAAGTCACCTCATCACCGCCCTGCCCAATGATGCTAATAATTTATTTATTGTTTTGAGTGCAAGACAGCTCAACCAAAACTTAAAAATCATCTCTCGAGCCAGCGAAGACACAAGTTATAGGAAACTAAAGCTAGCGGGAGCAGATAACGTCATTCTACCCGATAAAATCGGTGGCCAGCACATGGCTTCACTCATTGTAAGTCCTGACTTACTTGAGTTTTGGGATAACTTAAGTTATGGCGGTACCAAAAGTGTTAATCTTGAGCAGGTGTCTTTTGAGCAACTCTTTGACCATGAGAAGACCTGCACAATTCTTGATCTGGACCTTAGACAGAAAACAGGATGTACCATTATTGGGTTTAAGACTGCTGATGGAGAATACATCGTCAATCCAAACCCTGAAATGGAATTGACCCCTAAATCAAAAATTATTGTGGTTGGAAACTCAGAACAAATCAAGAGTTTACAAAAAGCCTATTCTATCGTGTAGATTACGTCTTAAAACATTTATTCAAATAAAAAGCTCCTGAGATTTCAGGAGCTTTTTAGTCGATAAATAATTATGTGTTAATCGATATATCCCATCTCTCGCATCCAGTCGTCGTTATACATTTTACCAACGTAGCGGCTGCCGTGATCGTGGAACAAAACCACCACCACATCGTCTTTTTTAAAGTGTTCTTTCATTTGCAAAAGGCCTTTCACCGCGGCTCCCGCTGAGTTTCCTAGAAACATGCCTTCTTCCTTGGCTAGTTTTTGAGTATAGACGGCAGCATCCTTATCGGTGACTTTGGTAAATCCATCAATCCCATCAAACCTAACGTTCAATGGTAATATATCTTCTCCAATACCTTCCGTCACATAAGGATAAATTTCATTTTCATCAAACTCGCCGGTTTCATGGTATTTTTTAAACACCGATCCATAAGTGTCAATTCCCCAGACTTTTATATCGGGGTTCTTCATTTTCAAATAACTGCTTACACCAGAAATAGTTCCCCCAGTTCCAACACCAACCACAAAATGAGTGATTTTACCATCGGTTTGTTCCCAGATTTCTGGACCCGTCGTTTTAAAGTGAGCTTTACAATTGGATGGATTATCATACTGATTCACGTACCAGGAATTAGGTGTTTCTTTAGCTAACCTGGCAGATGTAGAATAGTATGATCGTGGATCATCTGGAGCCACATCGGTCGGGCACACATGCACCTCGCAACCTACAGCTCTCAAAATATCCATCTTTTCTTTACTTTGCTTGTCACTTAAGACACAAACCACTTTGTAGCCTTTTACGATAGCCACCAAAGCCAAGCCCATTCCAGTATTTCCAGAAGTCCCTTCTATGATGGTACCTCCAGGCTTCAAAGCTCCGCAGGCTTCTGCATCTTCAATCATTTGCAGAGCCATTCGATCTTTGACAGAGTTTCCAGGGTTGAAGGTTTCGTACTTTGCCAAAACTAAAGCATCGATGTCTTCTACTATTTTGTTCATTTTTACCATTGGTGTTTTTCCAATAGTTCCAATGATATTTTCAGCGTAATCCATAGTTTTAATTTAATGGGGCAAAGATAAAAAAGTAAAAGTCAAATGCTATGGAATTAAGTTTAGACTAATTCCAATCTTATTTAACCAGTAGTGCATTTTGAATTTAAATAGATAGCATTATGTCTGTTCGAGCCTGCCCGACGAAGTCATTCAGGCGGGTGATTTTTTGATAAAAAAATTGTATCGAGAACCTATTCGCATCCAAAAATTCTTATTATCGATACAAATTTCACTCATTTCAATCGTGAAATTCACTCGAATTGACAGAATTTGTTAAAATGCACAACGGGTTTTATTTATTCAAACTTCATCGCTTTCACCGGAGAAATTTTAGTGATGATGACCGAGGGAACCAGTAGCATCAACACACATAATAAAAGTGTTCCTAGATTAATCACTAAGATATAATCCAAGCTCAAGTAAATTGGGGCTTCAGACACGTAATACGTCTCCGGATTTAATGGAATCACTTTCAGGTATTTCTGAATCAGTAATAATGAGATGCCGATGAGATTTCCCCAGAACAGACCTTTGAAAATCAAAAAGCCAGCATTGTAAAGAAAAATTTTTCTGACAGACCAATCCGTTGCTCCCAATGCCTTAAGAACTCCTATCATTTGAGTGCGTTCTAAGATCAACACCAGTAAAGCGGTAATCATATTGATACCAGCGACCAAAATCATGATGCCTATGATTAAAATAATATTGAAATCAAACATCTTAAGCCACTCGAAAATAGAGGGGTATAATTCAATGATGGTACTAGCATTCAAAAAGGAATCCACTTCTTCGTAAACCTTGTACCCCACCTCTTGTAAATCTGAGAAATCCTCTACAAACAATTCAAATTGACCAATTTGATCTGCCTCCCAATTGTTCAATCTTTGGATCTGTTTTAAGTCGGCGATAACATAGGTTTCATCGAATTCTTTAAAACCAGAATTGAAAATTCCAGAAATGCTAAGACCAACAGATCTTGGCAAACGGTCCTGATCTTCCCTCAAAAAATATACAATTAGCTTATCGCCTACCTTAAACCCCAAACGATTGGCCAGGTAACTGGAGATTAATACCTCTCTGCTAATTTTTTCATCAAAGATTGGGAGTTTGCCGTCGACTAAATACTCTTGTAAATAAGACCAGCGGTAATTCTCCTCCACCCCTTTCACCACAATGCCTTCAAAGTCGGTTTCGGTGCGGATGATGCCATACTTGGTCGCTACTTGTTGAATATGTTCTACCTCAGGTACCGCTTTGAAATTTGGATAAAACTCCTGACGGGTAGAGATAGGATTATCGGTGATGGTCGACTGGTTATTAGAAAAGTTATTGATCACCATATGCCCGTTGAAAGCTGCGACCTTTTCTCTGATTTTATTTTGAAGCCCCAACCCCGTGCTGATGGCAATAAACATCATGATAATACCAATCGCAATTGCGGAAATCGCAATTTTAATTATCGGAGCCGATATGTTACTTTTATGATCGGTTTTGGTGACTAGCCGTTTAGAAATAAAATATTCAAAATTCAAGTTGACTTATGGTTTTAAAGAGGTTCAAAAATACAGTTTATTTTATTCTTTTGGCATGTATTTCTTGCACGGCACAAGAGCCTAAAATCGAAAGCTATAGCAACCTTGGCGTAGCGGCTAACCGAACTGAAGCCTACCTGAATTTACTTGAAGGAAAACGTGTGGGTATCGTAGGCAATCAGACTTCAGTCATTTTTAACACTGAATCGGATTACGTTCACCTGGTCGATTCTCTTTTAAATCGTAACATACACATCCAAAAAGTCTTTGCTCCAGAACATGGTTTCCGAGGCAAGGCTGATGCCGGAGAAGCGATTAAAGATGGCATCGATATGAAAACAGGTCTTCCGATCATTTCGCTGTATGGCAATCAAAAAAAACCTAAAGCCGAACACCTGAAAGACCTCGATATCATGGTCTTTGATATTCAGGACGTAGGTGCTAGATTCTACACCTATATTTCTACACTGCATTACATTATGGAAGCCTGTGCAGAGCAAAACATTCCACTTTTGGTGTTAGACCGACCAAACCCCAACGGACATTATATCGATGGCCCTGTCTTGGAAGAGGAGTTTAAAAGTTTTGTAGGGATGCACCCGGTACCCGTGGTTCATGGATTGACTATTGCTGAATATGCTCAGATGATCAATGGCGAAGGCTGGCTGCCTGACGGAATTCAGTGTGACCTTGAGGTGGTAGGCATGAGAGATTATTCTCCACAATTTAGCTATGATTTACCCCTTAAACCCTCACCAAACCTGCCCAATGCCAAGTCCATCAATTTATATCCAAGTCTGTGTTTTTTTGAAGGCACCAATGTAAATGCCGGACGAGGAACAACAATGCAGTTTCAGGTGTTTGGATCCCCCTTTTTAGATGCTTCAGTTTTTGATTTTGAATACACGCCTACCTCTTCAGAAGGAGCTAAATATCCTAAACATGAAGATGTGCTTTGCTACGGCAGGAACCTTCAAAATCAGAGCAATCTCGATTATTTAAATTTAGACTGGTTGCTTCAGGCCTATCGACACACCCAGGACCAGGCCTCATTTTTCAACGATTTTTTTAATAAACTGGCAGGAAATGCAAGCTTGCAGCGTCAAATTCAGCAGGGAACAACCGCCCAGGAGATTAGAAAAAGCTGGGAACCTGATCTAAAGTCTTATCAGAAAAAAATTAAACCTTTTTTGCTGTACGAACGTTAAACTGGTGGACTGGTGGACTGGTGGACTGGTGGACTGGTGGACTGGTGGACTGGTGGACTGGTAATTTAAAATTAATAATTAAAAATTTTGAATTGATTTTTAGATAAGACAACCTACTACCTGACTCAAAAACTCAATGACTCAAAAACTACTCCAACAACTCCCCATTTAATTCTACCTGGTACTGAATATCGACAGCCTGGTCGAGCATTTTGGATACTGAGCAGTATTTTTCAAAGGATAATTGTGCCGCTCGCTTCGCCTTATTAGCCGGGATATCACCTTTCAATTTAACGAGTAATTTGATCGTGTGAAACACCTTCGGATCGGTATCTTGACGGAAACCTTCTACCTCAACATCTAAATTTTTGATCTCCAGATTTTGCTTTTTAAGAATATGCACAATATCGATGCTACTGCAGCCCGCTGTACCCATCAGGATCAGTTCCATAGGGCTAGGGGCCTGCGGATCTGGTGCTGTGGAATTATAAAGCTCAATTTTATGACCTAAAGCATTTTCGGCTTCAAAATGCACATCACTACCGGATTTTTTGTGGAGACTGATTTTCATGATTCTATAATTTTACACAAAGCAAAGGAATCTGAAGTATAAATCTGCTAAAAATAACTTAATACAATTTAGAATGACTCAAATTTATTATGTTTGTAGCGAGGAAGGATTTGACTGATTGCAACCTCTTTTTAAATTGCTAAAACAGTGCACCAATTAGACTATAGTCAGGCTAAATCCTTCCTTACGACTATAACTTTAAACTACAATTTATGTCTTATTTATTTACTTCAGAAAGTGTATCTGAAGGACATCCAGATAAAATCGCGGACCAAATTAGCGATGCATTACTCGATTCTTTTTTAGCTTTTGATTCTACGTCCAAAGTCGCTTGCGAAACTTTGGTTACCACTGGTCAAGTGGTTTTGGCAGGCGAAGTAAGAAGCAATACTTACCTGGACGTCCAGCAAATTGCCAGAGATATTATAAACGATATCGGCTACACCAAAGGTGCTTACCAGTTTTCAGGAGATTCCTGTGGAGTCATTTCATTGATCCACGAGCAATCCAAAGACATTTACCAGGGTGTGGACAAGACTTCCAAAGAAGAACAGGGAGCAGGAGACCAGGGAATGATGTTTGGTTACGCCACCAATGAAACCGAAAACTACATGCCACTGGCATTAGATATTTCACATAAATTACTAATCGAATTAGCGAAGCTGAGACGAGAAGGCAAAGATATTACTTACCTAAGACCAGACGCTAAAGCTCAGGTCACTATTGAGTATTCTGATGACAACGTCCCTCAGCGTATCGACACTATTGTGGTCTCTACTCAGCACGATGACTTTGATGCGGATGACGCCATGCTTCAGAAGATCGAAAATGACATCAAAACCATTTTAATTCCGCGAGTCAAGGCCTTGTTTACAGAAGATATTCAGGACTTATTTGATGATGACATCACCTACCACATCAACCCAACTGGAAAGTTTGTGATTGGTGGACCCCACGGCGATGCCGGATTAACCGGACGTAAAATTATCGTGGATACCTACGGGGGTAAAGGTGCACACGGCGGTGGTGCATTTTCTGGAAAAGACCCTAGTAAAGTAGATAGATCGGCGGCCTACGCGGCCAGACACGTGGCTAAGAATATGGTAGCTGCTGGCATCGCCGATGAAGTTTTGGTACAGGTATCCTATGCCATTGGTGTGAGTGAACCGACTTCTATTTTGGTGAACACCACCAACAAACACATCGACATGAGCGATGGAGATATTGCCAGAAAAATCAGACAAATTTTTGATATGCGCCCGGGAATGATCGAAGAGCGCCTCAAACTGCGGAATCCTATCTATCGGGAAACCGCTGCTTACGGCCATATGGGTAAAGAACCACGTATGGAGACTAAAATCTACCGTTCTGACTATTCTGGTGAGGTAAAACATACGGTGGAATTATTCACCTGGGAAAAACTGGATTACGTCGAGAAATTGAAAGAAGCTTTCGAGTTGTAATTTCTTTTCTTCTGAATTTATAAATTATTTAGATGTTTCATGTTCGAGCGGAGTCGAGAACTAGTTTCATCTCGACTCCGTTCGATGTTAAACAGTATTTTAAGCGACACTCGACTTAATACTTAAGTTAGCTTTAACTCGGCGTCCAGGCTTGTCAACTTGTCCCAAAGCACAGGACAAGTTGACATAGCTCAGCACGGGTGAGACGAAGATGCCAGGGCTAACGCCCCTTTTTACCTACTCTCATTTTACTAAGAAGATGACGGGGCTATGCCCCTTGTCTTATTCCGCCTAGTTTTATGAGGAATATTTCGTGGTTGGTTCCTTAGGGTGTAAGGGCTAATACCCCTCTCTTACCTTCTCTCTTTGGTTACGAAGATTCCTGGATTAACGCCTCTTATTTACCTACTCTCGTTTTATAGAAAGATGACGGGACTACGTCCCTGTCTTATCCTACCTAGTTTTATGACGAAGATTTCGTGGTTAGCTCCTTGAGATGTCTCGGCTTAGGCCGCTCTCTGACTCACTCACGTTTTACAAAGAAGATGACGGGGCTATGCCCCTTAGGGTGTAAGGGCTAAAACCCCTTGTTTAAACTTTTTTTCTTTTTTACTAAGATGTCACGGCTAACGCCGCTGTCTTACCTACTCACGTTTTACAAAGAAGATGACGGGGCTATGCCCCTTAGGGTGTCAGGGCTAATGCTTCTTTAATATAACAAACTGTCTTTTTTTGGCTAGGAAGATGATTGGGATATGACTCCTCTCACCTACTTTGCTTTAAGATATAAAATTATAGAGCTAGACTTAAAAAAGAGGGCAGAGCCCTCAAATCTTCGTAAGTTTAGAAAACAGACAGGCTACTTAGGGGCAGAGCCCTGACATCCATATCCGAGAATAAGACTAAGGAATTAAACTGAAAAACGAATTACAACTTATAAATCTCCTTAAACATCACAATCCGAGGTTGCACAAAAATCCGTTGGTCCGAGACTATAAACTCGTTGACCGATATACAAGGACTAACGCCGCTTTTATATAACAAACCGTCTTTTTTTGGCTACGAAGATAATTGGGCTATGCCTCCTCTCACCTACTTTGCTTTAAGATATAAAATTATAGAGCTGGACTAAAAAAAGGGCAGAGCCCTGAAATCTTCGTAAATCAGGAAAAAAGACAGGAAACACAGGGGCAGCGCCCTGACATCTAATTCTGAGAAGTAAAATTATGCAAGTGACTTGAGATTCCGTTATAACTTATAAATCACCTTAAACATCACAATCCGAGGCTGCACGAAAATTCGTCTATCCGAAACGATAAATTCACTCACTGAGTTTTGTCGTTTAAAGTTGATGTCGAATAAATTAGTTGCATTCACTTCAAAGCCCCAGGCAGAATCTTCTTTGCCATAAAATAAAGAGGCGTCGGCCAGCTCAAAGCGATTGATATCTCTTGTAGTTTGGTTTTCAAAATAGTTGTAATCGTAATTAAATTCAAAAATAAAATCCCCAAAGTCATACTCCAAATTCGCAAAGGGAGACAATGTCGTAAACTTGTTATTAATGGCATCTGAATCCAATCTTGAAAAGCTCTGTCGTACCCCCGCTTCCAGGTTGGGCCAGTCGTCAAAACGCGTTCTTACTTTGGCATTGTAACCAAAATTAAGGCTTTCATAGTCCAGGACCTCATCATTAATAATTCTTGAATACTCAGATAAGCTGCTATTTCCTCCTAAAGTAAAGGTGAAATCTGGAATGCGCTTATTGATGGTCCCATTAACGCTGTAGGTGTTTTCGGGTAAATCTGTAAAAATACTGGTACTGATCTGGTCAATGCCTTCGATCTGAGTTTGATTACGAATACTGCTTTCGCGGTGCGTATAGGATAAGCTGGCATTGTAAAACAATCCTTTAAACATATTGAACTGACTGTAAAGCAATCTCGCAGAATGATAAATCTGATTTTGAAGGTTTTCATTCCCTCGACGAATCTGGTTGAAGCTCTGCAGACTCAATCTATTGGCATAATTGGAGGCGCTCCCAAAATTTGTATAGCGATTATAATTTAGTCGTAGTTTTTCTGAAGTTTTGAATTTATATTCAACATAAAGTTCTGGTAATAAGATGGCGGTTTGATCGTTGACCAGTTCCTGATTAAATTGAGAAACATTCCAGTTGAAGTTTTTTAACACCAGCCCTGGCCTCAACACCAATTCACCAATTTGTGTCTTATACTGGAAGCCTAAGGAAGCATTAAACAATTCAAAATCCAATTGATTATTAAAACCTGCCGACTCAAAGTTATTGATACTTCCATCGTTCAACATCTGCTCATCGAGGGTGCTGAAGTTATAATTGAAATAATCTACACCTGCTACCGGATAGATATGATGAAAGTCGGCAAGCACCCAATAGTGTTTGGCGTTTAAACTTAAGTTAGTAACCTGTTTTTGATTCAGTTGATTCAACTTAAAACCATCGCCTTCATCCACCAAAGGGATGATATTGGTAAACAAAGGCTGATTAAAATTCCAAAGTCTATCCGTGGTCTGGTCTTCACTTTTGATTTTGGCTTCCAGCTTTAAGGTGTGTTTATACGAAAACTGTTTGTTGAGGTTAAAGGTTTGGAGAAACTCAAAATTCTCGGGTTGAGTATTGGTATTCACAAACCGATTGCTATTCCCTACTTCAGACGTTAAAAGGGATTGCGCCTCGGCTGTATTGTATTTAAAATTAGTATTAGCCCTAAGATCGGTATCGTCATTATTATCGTACCTTAATTTGACTTTGCTAATGCTGAACAATAAGTCGTTTTCATTGGACTGATTTCGCGTTTCATCAGGCGCGTCTGTAGTTTGGTAGGTGATATCCTGAAGCGTTTGCGTTCTCATCTTACTTTTATTAAAAATACTGTAGGCATCCAGACTAAAATTCCCGCCCAGCTCCTGAGAGAGGCTGGCCGCTCCAAAATCATTTTTATTGAAGATAAAATCATCTTCCCTAAGGAACTGAGCAAAATCATCGGAATACAAGCGGGAATAGGCTCCCTGATCTTCCAAGGCTAAAGCCATACCCCCTTCAAAATCTAAATAATCCTGTATTGTGAAGGACTTTTGCCCTGTATTATTAAAATCGCCAATGGCATTGACAGCGGTTTTTGGACTGTAGTAAAAGAGTTTAGGATGTAATAAATACCTATCCTCTACGCCTCCACCAGCTTCTAGATCTCCAAAGGCGAACTTCTTTTTCCCCTCCTTGAGTTTAATGTTGAGCGCCATTTTATCGCTGTCTTCCAGGCCTTTTAGAAATGCCACTTCACTATAATTATCCAGGGCTTCCACTTCTTCCACGGCGTCGGCGGGAATATTGTTAACGCCAAGTTTTTCATCTCCCGTAAAAAAAGCCTTACCATCCACCATAAATTTGGTCACAGGCTTTCCATTAACCGTCACGTTGCCTTCACGGTCCACTTCCAGACCAGGTAGTTTTTTGAGAATATCTCTTAACTTTCTTTCCTCCCCTGTTTTGAATTGGTCGGTCCGGTAAGTAATGGTATCTTCTTTCACGATCACCGCCATTTCTTGTTTAATCAAGATTTCTTCCAGACTTTCGGTGCTTTCCTGCATTACGAAATCTCTGGACATATCTTCAGACAGTTGAACCGTATCTGAAATCTTTTTAAACCCCAAATGGGTAATCTCTATAAGATAGGGTTGATTCTCTTCAAGCCTTAATCTGTATTCTCCTTTGGAGCTGCTAATGCTAAACTTGATTTGAGCATCCGCATGTTGTAAAGGAGTAGCAATCACATTGGTATTGGCTAGCGGATTGTTTAGACTATCAGTAATAAAACCATCGAGTTGCTGGGATTGGGCGTGACTTTTAAACACAAAGAGTAATAGTAATAAAACGACATCAAATTTATTCATTGGTTGTATTATTTCAAAAACTCAAGCACCTCATTGAGGTGCTTAAATCCTAACTTAGTATTATAGCTGCTTATATTATTTTCTGATCAAATTTTGAAGTTTCATCAGTTTTTGATTTTCAGTGATTGAAGTTTTATTTGGAAATTTAAACTTAACTTGATCAATTTCTTCAATTTTTACAGCATAAATTTCAAATTTATCATTTCCAGCTTTTAAAACTAATCCTGGTAATCCAGTAAAAAATGAAGGCCCATAACGAGAGGGTAAACTAGGAGCATACCAAGCGTAAAAACTTTGAGTTTTTCCATCCTTAAAATCAAATAAAGTTGCATCATTTTTTACTTTAGCAACGGCTAGATAGCATTTAAAGCCTAAAATTTGTTTAGTTTCATTTTTAAAGTCCCAATCATATCGAGGGCTTTTATACCTCGTAAAATAATTCATACCTCGAAAATCAGCATTTTCATAAATACTATCTTTTTTTAAATTGTTGTAAATCGGAAACCTACTGCCTAAAATACCCTTAAGGCTATTATTAAACCGTTCATTACCATCAATATCCATTGTATTAACGACCTCGAATAAAGAAACACTTGAACCAGAATCTATGGATAATGAATATGTATGTTTTCCAATATGATTCTTTACCGAATTTCTAATTCTTGAATAGTTCTGTTTTTTATCAATCGAAAGGGAATCATCAACATCTAGATACTCTGGTAAGACCTTTTTCTTATAAATGATTTCAAGATTAGACTGTGAATAGGCCAGACATGAACTAAATAATAATATAAAAAGCAACTTATAATACATAGTTATAAAATTTAATTACCAATGATTACAACAGGTTCAGCATTACCTCCTGAGCTTTCACAAATATCTAAATGATATAAATAGGAATCTAATGAATCCCATTCATCATCAAATAGGCCAGCATCATATTCAGCAGCAGCTTGTTCCATTGCGTAATGTTCACACTCTGTTGGTTGGTCTAAATTCATAGCATTTAAACTTAAGGTCATCGCACTTAAAGCGATAATTGAAAATACTTTTTTCATGATATTATATTTTAAATGTAATCAAATTTCGATGGTTGACATCGAGTCT
>JGI11876J12873_1000026_pt1 | contig 31610 bp, 26 predicted proteins | sample ElkSloMetagenome_4_FD_12873 | JGI IMG/M metagenome (IMG submission 12873) | reverse complement strand
ATAGGCTTTCCAGACGATGTAGACGATGAGCCAGTGGCACCTATCAATGGATTGGTAGCCCTTGGACTTGCCGTAGGCGGTTATCTGGGGATAAGGAAAGTTAAAAGAAAAAACTAGATACTCGCTGTAAATAGTATCTAGTATTTTCAATAAACAAATGCCGCTATGTGTAGCGGCATTTTAATTTATGATAGGATTTCTATACTAACATCATTTCTTCCTTCTATCTCTGAGAATTTTAGAATACATTATCACTATATAGATAATGACGACTACCATGGCTAAATAGATCCAGTTGTCCTGAATGAATTCTGAAAATTCTGAAGGTTTGTAAGATTCACTATGACTTCCTTCGGGTTTGGGTAACTCGCTTTGTTGAATTATAATAAGAGATTTATATATCAAATTCATTTACATAAATACTTAAGAGTTCAGTCGTTTTAGGATCATGAAATTGTTTCTAGAACCCATCTCGTTTTTTCTCTTTTGATTTTTTGGAGAACCTTATAACTAAAATTATAGCAACAATCAAAAGAACTATATACAGCCAATTTTCTTGTAAAAACTCTGATAATTCGAATGGTTGATAGGTTTCGCTCTCACTACTGGTTGGACTCGTTACTGTCTTTTGCATAAACTTTTTTTTAATTTTATTTACAGACCTTTGATGAAATTACCGAGAGAATCTCCAAAGTTTAATTGGGTATCTACCTGGCTGCGGTCAAGTTTTTTATGCACAGAAAGTCCCCAAAGTATAAATTCCATCCAAAAGTATTTTTCATTTTTATCGACATTTGACACATACTTATTTAGCATATTCTCAAGTGGTTTTATTTTAGATAAGGCAGACTCATACTCAGCATTAGAATCGTCTTCAAAAAATTGAACATCATCATGGTCTAAAAACCATTTTAAAACTTTATCATAAGATTGTTCCTCATCTTGCTTTTCAAGCTTTTTGATTTCTGGAAAATAAGTCGGATATAAACTAAGAACTGCAGATTCTATAAGCTGTTGAGCAACAAATTCAGCTCCTTCTTCTTCACCCTCGTATACCAGCTCAACTTTTCCGGTTATCGCCGGAACAATCCCATTGAAATCACTTAACCTTAGGCAGGTATTTTTATCACCATTCACGAGTGCACGTCGTTCTGCAGTACTCATTAAATTTTCAAAAGCAGTGATGCTAAGTCTAGCACTTACACCACTCTTAGCATCTACATAATGACTTTTTCTGGCTTCGATAGAAATTTGCTCCAATAACGTCTTTGCAAGATCTGGTACAATAATATTATCCTTTTTGAACTGAGATAAATTAGCTTCTTGCTCAGTAATTTGTTTTGCTATTTCAATATCTTTTGGATAATGAGTTAAGATTTGAGATCCTATTCTATCTTTAAGCGGAGTCACTATGCTCCCTCTATTGGTATAATCTTCGGGGTTGGCTGTAAATACAAACTGTAGATCCAAAGCTAATCTCAAATTAAAGCCTCTGATCTGGACGTCTCCTTCTTGAAGAATATTGAATAGTGCAACTTGTATTCTAGCTTGTAAATCTGGTAATTCGTTAATAACAAAAATGCAACGATTAGCTCTTGGTATCATTCCGTAGTGGATAACTCTTTGATCTGAGTAGCTAAGCTTAAGATTAGCTGCCTTAATAGGATCGATATCTCCAATCAGGTCTGCTACAGTTACATCTGGAGTTGCAAGCTTTTCTGCAAAACGATCGCTTCTGTGAAGCCATGTTATTGGAGTCTCATCTCCTTTTTCTTCAATAAGTTCTTTAGCAAATATCGAGATAGGATGAAATGGATCGTCATTAATTTCAGAACCTTGAACTATTGGAATATATTCATCTAAAAGATTGAGTAGTTGTCTGGCTATTCTAGTTTTAGCCTGTCCTCTTAAGCCCAAGAGATTAATATTATGTTTTGATAATATGGCGTGTTCCAGCTGGGGGATAACAGAATGCTCATAACCGTAAATACCTTCGAATGAGGGTTTGTTATGTTTAAGATTGAAAATTAGATTATCTCTAAGTTCATCTTTAATTGACTTGCTTGTGTAATTATTATCTTTAAGTTCCCCAAGAGTCTTGAGTGCTGTAATTTGCATGTTATAATTTTTTTCTTTTGTTGTTTTCGTAATCTTCAAAAATCATTTCCCCTAAGCCTTTTAAGCCTGAAAAATAGGCACGCCCTTGATTGGATTTAGTAAATTCTCTAACAAATTTTTGCAGATAAGGATCAGAAGCAATCATAAAGGTGGTTATAGGAATTTTCAGCTTTCTGGCTTGTGCTGCCATGTTGTAGCACTTTTTGGTAATCGTCTCATCCAACCCAGCACTATTTTTATAGTAGCTCCCGTCAGAAAGTTTTAAACAACTAGGCTTACCATCAGTGATCATAAAGATTTGCTTATTAGCATTTCTTTTCCTGCTTAAAATCTTCATGGCCAATTGTAAACCTGCAACAGTGTTGGTGTGGTAGGGTCCTACTTGTAAATAAGGTAAATCTCCAATTTTTACTGGCCAGGAATCGTTACCAAAGACAATAATGTCTAGAGTGTCCTTAGCATATTTTGTAGTAATCATCTCTGCTAAAGCCATGGCTACTTTTTTAGCAGGTGTTATCCTATCTTCGCCATATAGAATCATACTATGACTTATGTCGATCATCAACACTGTACTCATTTGAGTTTGGTGATGAGTATCATTGACGACCAGATCGTTTTCAGACATCATAAATTCATCGATGCCATGATTGATCTGAGCATTTTTAAAGCTCTCTGTCATAGAGACCTGATCAAAACCATCGCCAAATTGAAAATCCCTTAGATCTCCTGTTTTTTCTTCACCTATACCCGTGTGCTTAGTTTTGTGTTTTCCAGATCCACCTCGCCTTAGCTTCCCAAAAATTTGCTCCAAAGCATGCCTTCTTATAGCCTGTTCGGTTTTATTGGTGATTTTAACTCCAGAATTTCCATTAGGTTTTATCTCTTCTCTTATGTAGCCTTTCTTTTTTAGGTCTTCTATGAAGTCATCTATAGTATACTCTTCTGTTGTGAGTTCATAGGCCTTATCAAGCTCTTTTAGCCAATCTATAGCTTCATCAAAATCACCTGAAGTATGGGTGATCAATTCCATGAAAATTTCCAATAGCTTGTCAAACAAGCTGCTCTCATCTTCATAGGTTTTAAAAACGATTCCTTTCCTATAATTTGCCATACTTTAAAAGTAGTTGAAATAAATAGAGCTTAGAATAACTTTGTGTTAAACTGTTTTTAAAACTAAGAGCTAGAATTTAAGGGCTAGAAAGATATTTGTTCCTAAACTTGACGACTAAGGCAATACTTCTGATGAGCATCCAAACTAAAAAAGCAAGCCATATGGCATAGAGTTTTAATCCTAAGTAATCAAATAGGATAAGCGTGGGCCAGAAGCCTAAAAAAGTGGCTACAAGTAAAACATTTCTCAAATATTTAGCTTCTCCAAGACCTTTGAAGATTCCATCAAACATAAAGGCTATGGCATTGATAGGCTGCATGAGTAAGACCATCCAAAAGACAGATGAAAAAAGCAGTAACACCTGCTCATTTTTATTAAAGATCATTCCGATCTCGTCGTAAAGCAAAGCACAAATCCCTGCAAGGATTAGAGCAATGATTACTGCATATTTACTAATGTCTTTACTCAGATTCCAAAGTTTGGTATAGGCTTTTGCTCCTAAAAGTTTACCTCCAATGGCATTACCCGCATTAGCATAGCCATCTATAAAAAATGAAAAAAACAGCCAAATATTCATCAATATACTTTGCGCTGCAATGTAGTTTTTACCATAATCTGTTGCATAAGCATTAGCGAGGTATATGGCAATATTAAGCGCCAAAGTCCTTAAGAATAGATTTAAGGCCATAGAAATTAGAGGCTTCAAATTTGGGTTTAAAGTAAAACTCAATTTAAGATGAAAAGGTGTTTTTTGTATGTAATAATAGAATGCCATAGCTAACATCACAGCCTGAGCAATAACACTTGCAATAGCAGCTCCTTCGAGATGCATAGCAGGTATTAAACCATCGATACCGTAGACCAGCGCAAAATCAAGTCCGATATTAACGGCTCCACCTACTAGGCTGCACTTCATGGCCCATAATGTATTTTGTAAGCCTCTAAATACTCCAAAAATGGCAAAAGTGACTAAGGTGAAAGGATAGCCTAAAGCTCTTATTCTGTAATAGCTTTTGGCGTAATCTAAAATCAATCCTTCAGCATTATAGGCACTGAAAATCAATTCGGCAAAAAAAGCTGTTACAAAATAGATGACCAAACTAAGCATTAGGTTAAGAACTAGGGTTTGAGGAACCAGAGTTTTAACCGCATGGATTCTGTTGGAGCCCAGATGCTGAGATACCAAAGCAGAAATTGCTGTTTTAGTTTGAGCTAAAATCCAGATCAGAGCAGATAGAAATGAACCCACAATACCTGCTGCCGCTAATGCTTCAACAGAATTATTTGCAACATTGCCAATGATGGCTATATCGCTTAAAGAGATAAGAGGTTCTGCAATGCCGGCGATAATAGCTGGTATAGCTATGGTGTTAATCTCCTTAAACGATACTTTTGGAGTGGGTATGCTAGCTTTAGAAGGCATCTAAAACACTTTCCAGTTTCATGCCTCTTGAACCTTTTATAAGTAAACTTTTTGTTATTGAGGATTTGTTTTGATCAACATAAGATCTAAGCTGTTGAATACCGTCAAAGGAATTTATGTCATCAACATTAGAGGCAGCTTCTTTAAAATGTGTTCCGCAAACCATGATGTCCTCGAAATCCAAGTCCTTGCACAATGTAATAATGTGTTGGTGTTCCTCAATCGCATTCTTGCCAACCTCAAACATGTCTCCAAGTATGACAGCTTGTGGTCCTTGTTTCATCTGCTTGAAGCTTCGCAGCGCAGCTTCCATACTGGTAGGATTGGCATTGTAAGCGTCTAAAAGAATGGTTCTGCTCCCTTTTTTTATGATTTGAGACCTCATCTCTTCAGGCTCAAAAGCCTCTATGGCTGCCTTAATATCCTCCTTATCCACGCCAAAGTATCTTCCAATTCCAATAGCAGCGGAAATGTTTTTGAAATTGTAATTACCAATCAATCGAGTTTGTATTGTGAGTTTAGCATACTCAACGTTCACGTAAGGATCGGCTCCTTTAAAAACCACCTGACAATCGGATAAGGGTTTTTCTCCTATGCTGTAATTCTTGTATTTATAGGCTCTTTCGACCTGTAGTTCATCATCTCTATTGAAAAAAATTAAGCCATCGTTTTTAATAAGATGATCATAAAGCTCAGATTTGCCTTTAATGACTCCTTCAATTCCACCAAAACCTTCTAAATGAGCTTTTCCAAAATTGGTAATAAGTCCATAGTTAGGCTCCGCAATATGACACAAATCTCGAATCTCTTTTTGATGATTGGCACCCATTTCAACAATACCCAGATCAAGATCTGTACTGAATGATAACAGTGTAAGTGGAACCCCAATGTGGTTATTTAAATTGCCTTGGGTGGCTTTAACTTTAAATTTTTTAGAGAGCACTTCGAAGGTCAGTTTTTTGGTCGTCGTTTTACCATTACTGCCTGTAATGGCTACTATAGGAATTTCAATTTGTTTTCTGTGATGAGTGGCGAGATGCTGCAAGGTTTCCAATGCATCATCCACTACTATTTTGGAGTCACTTTTGTCTTGTGTTTTATCATCTATTACTGCTAATAGAGCCCCTTCCTTGAGCGCTTTATCGGCATAAGCATTACCGTCGAAGTTATCCCCTTTAAGTCCAAAAAATACCGATTTAGGTTCTATAGTTCTTGTATCGGTGCTAATACCGCTGCTTTCTAGAAATTTGGAGTATAAGAAGGATAAATCTGCCATAATGTTAAATTAAAAAAGCTCTAATACAAAATTAGAGCTTTTTCATCAGTTATTAATCTTAATCTAATTTCTTGTTCGTCGTCCTTTATTAGACTTAGATCCTACTTTAGACATAGCGTTTCTAAATCCAATATCATCAGTAGCCATGTCTTGTGGGAAATAGCGCCTTTGTGCAGGATCCAACCAATATTCTCTATCTCTCCAAGATCCACCTTTATAAACTCTTACATTGTCGTCGATTAGTGTGGTTCGTGTAGAAGAACCGTCGTAACGACGATCAATTTTACCGTCTTTTAAGGAGACATTATTATCTGGAGAATTATACATTTTTTGTTTTTTATCACTTCCACCTCTTTGATCGTAATACCTTGAAGATATTTTATCTCCATCTCTGTAATCTATATTATCACTTTTTGAAAACTGGGTTCTCAAATAGGTCTCTTCCTCACCAATTGGTACCTGAGCTATTTCACCAGGGATGTTTCTGGCAATAATTTTTCCGTTGCTTAGGGTATCATAGGCAACTTCATCGGCTGAAAGTACTTTTACTTTTCCTTCTTCAGTGATGGCGTTTTTTGTGTAAACGTTTCCTCTAAAGTAATTAAAATCATTATACTCATTATCTACTCTAGGTCTGTAAACATCGGCCACCCATTCAGAAACATTACCAGCCATGTCATATAATCCATAATCATTAGGATCGTAAGATTTAACTTCGGCAGTAATATCTGCCCCATCATCACTCCATCCAGCTATTCCACCGTAATCTCCCTGACCTTGTTTGAAATTGGCTAATTGGTCACCAATGTCTTTTCTATCGCCTGATCTTGTATATCTTCCATCCCAAGGATATTTTTTTCTACCTCTGTATGAATTATAGTCACGTAAAGAGCTTTGTCCAAGTGCAGCATATTCCCATTCGGCTTCGGTAGGGAGTCTGTAGGCAGGAAGTAATTCACCATCCTTTCTTTGAACGTAAACATTGGTACTATCAGGATTATTTCTAAGCCTTCTGTCTGTTTCTCTTCCGCCACGAGTAATTGAATCATTTCCGCCATAAACTTGACTCGGAGTATTCAAATAAGTTTCAGTGCTGAATACATTACTTGCTGTAGAAGTTTTATAAGCATCTCTCACTGTGTAACCTTTATCAGCAAGTCTTTTTTCATTCACTCGGTCTGTTCTCCATTGGCTAAATTCCGTCGCCTGAATCCAATTGACTCCTACTACAGGATAATTGCTAAAGGCAGGATGTCTAAGGTAATTATTGACCATGTTTTCATTAAAGCCTAAAGGGTTTCTCCAAACCAAAGTATCTGGTAAAGCACCATGATATATGTTTTTATAACGCTCTTCAGTTGGAGGGAAAACTTGCTTTAGCCAATCTAAATATTCAAGATACATAAGATTAGTAACCTCCGTTTCGTCCATTAAAAAGGATTGAACATGCTGCTGCGTTGGAGTATTATTCCAATCGTGCATAACATCATCTTGCACCCTTCCCATCGTAAAAGTACCTCCTTCTACAAATAAAAGACCGGGTCCAGGCTCTTGTTCTTCGTAGTTTGTTTTATAACTTGGCCCACCATCTCTACCGCTCAAATCCCAGCCAGTAGCTCTAGAATTACCCTGATAATCTCTAGAATTGTTGCAGCTTGAAGCGATGATCGCTAAGGAAACAAGCATGCAAGATCTAACGAAGTTTTTCATAATCATGATTTCGATTTTAATCCAAATTTTGTTTGCAATATAATGATTAACGCTGTATTAACAAGTATATTTTTTACGAGTCAAATTAATTTTCAAACTCTTTCCAATTTTATTATTTATATACTATCATTGTATACATTCCGTTATATTGTTTGCTTACAAGCTTCGAATATGAAAATTAAACTGTTTCTATTTTTTTTAATGACCTATGCTATTTCTTTCGGTCAAGTCGGTAAAGTTAATATAAATTGGGGTAATGACAATAAAATTGCTAATAAATCTAAAATCAAAGTTAATGTTGATGAATTGGATATCGCTCATTTTTCCTACGATATCAATTCTGCTACTCTTCTTTACTCTCATCTTTTCAATGCGAATTCTGCAGGATTAGCCCTTAGAAACATACAGTCTGAAAAGGTGGTCTTAGATCCGAACACTAAAATTGAACAAATTCCTCAAGAGATAACGTACAATTTTTCTGAAATCTACTATCAGGATCAAAGAAAATTTATTCTTAAAATGAATCCATTTTTTTACAAAAATAATGAGATCCATAAAGTTGTTTCTTTCGAAGTTGTCACTTCCAGTATATCTTCTAATATTCCTAATCGACAGGATTTTGATTCTGATAAAAGCAATACAAATTTGACTAATTCCATATTAAGTTCTGGTAATATTTCAAAGTTTTATGTCGAAGAAACGGGTGTTTACCGCATGAATTTTTCTTTCTTAAGTAATTTGGGGATTAATGAAACGAGTATTCCTTCCGGAAATCTTAAAATTTTTGGTCATGGAGGTGGAATGCTTCCTCTTCGAAATCAGGACAATCAATATTATGATCCTCCAGAATTAGCTATCCAAGTCTTTGACGGTGGTGATGGAGTCTTCAATCAAGGAGATTATCTCTTATTTTATGCCACTAATACCGAAGGGTGGAGCGAAGAAAACGCAACCAACCTTAACTTATATGCCAATAGATCCTATTATTATTTATCTGTCGATTCAGGTGGAGGAAAGCGTATGGCTGCTCTGAATCAACCTACAGGTGTTGTTTCTACAACAATTACTCAATTTGATGATTATCAATTTTATGAAATTGATGAAACTAGCTTGTCCCTAGTTGGCAGACGATGGTTTGGTGATAGGTTTGACATTGAAACTACAAGAAATTATGAATTTACTTTTCCAAATCTAGTATCAGATCAACCTATTTCTCTCGGAATTAGTGTTGGAGCTATATCTCCCGTGAGATCATCTTTTTCTATTTCTGCTAATGGTGAAACTTTACCTATAACACTTAGTGTTTCAGAAATAGGAGATAATAATCCTTCATCTGGAGTTTCCAGGAATCTCTCATTTACTTCTAATACAGACGATATTAGTATTCAGCTTACTTACAACAAAAATGGAAATCCTGGAGCTAGAGGATTTTTGGATTTTATTTCTGTGGAAGCCAAAAGGGAGCTGATTGCTGATGTAGAGCAATTTAAGTTTAAAAATAATGATCTTGCTTCGCAAGTTGGTATCGGAGAGTATGTTATCCAAAATGCATCTGAAGTTATTCAGGTTTGGGAAATTACAGACCCCATTAATCCTACCTTTATAGCTAACTCAGACCAGGCTTCTGTATTTTCATTTAAAAGCACCTTAGGTTCAGAAAAAGAGTTTCAAGCAGTGACCTCATCGTTTTTACAGCCTAGAATAGAGCCTGGAAATATTCAAGTGCAAAGACAGAATATCAAAGGAACTATTTTAACCAATGCTCAAGGACAATTTCAAGACTTAGATTATTTGATAGTCACGCAATCCAATTTTCTAACAGCGGCTAACAGGCTGGCTCAATACAGGAGAGATAATAATGGCTTAGTAGTGAAAACTTTAGCTGTTGAGGATATTTATGAAGAATTTAATTCTGGGAAACAAGATATAGGTGCAATTAGAAACCTAGTAAAGTATATTTATGATAATGCTTCTGCTCCAGAAAACAGAATTAAATTTTTAGGCATTATTGGAGATGCTTCTGTAGACTATAAAAATAGGCTTCAAGGGAATACCAATATTGTTCCAACATTTCAAAGTTTAGGAAGTTTTTCAACCACTGTCTCATCTTTTATGTCAGATGATTATTATACCATGATGAATTCAGGAGAGGGGAGTCTCACAGCTTCTATGCCTGGCTTAATGGATCTAGCAGTCGGAAGGATACTAGCAGATACTCCTGCCCGTGCCAACGCAATGATAGATAAAATAATTTTATCTGAAGAGCGGGAGGCCTACGCACAATGGAGAAATAATTTCATTTTGATTTCTGATGATGCCAATACGAGTAGCGATTTCAGAAACCAAGTCGATCTGGATAATCTAGGAGATAATATTTCAGAGAACAGACCTACAATAAATGTTAAAAAAATTCATACCGATGCTTTTTTACAAGTTGCTGGTGCTGGAGGCGATCGATACCCTGAAGTGAATGAGGCAATTACAGATGCTATTGAGATCGGTGCATCTGTGGTCAATTACTTTGGTCACGGTGGGGAAGATGGTCTTGCACAAGAACGCATTGTCACTCAGACCAATGTTCAAAACTGGAATAACCTGGCCCGATTCAATTGTTTTGTAACCGTAACTTGTGAATTTACTAAGTTTGATAATCCTCTTAGAATGACTGGAGGTGAGCTCACATTTTGGAACGAGGAGGGTGGAGCATCCTCTCTTGTTACAACCACAAGAGCCATTAGCGTAAGCGCAGGAGTGGATTTTAATCAAGCTTTTGCTCCTTTTCTTTTCGATTACGAAAATAACGACGAAAGCATTGCTCAATCTGTTGCTAGAGCCAAAAGAAGCCTTTCTAGCAATGGAAAAAGAATTGTTTTTTATATAGGTGATCCTTCGGCCAAGCTTCCACTGCCTAAACCCAGAATACAACTAACCAGTATAAATGATACTCCAGTTTCTCAATTCACAGATACCTTACAGGCTTTAGGTAGATATACTTTTAAGGGAGAGATTGTTGATACGAACAATCAGCGTTTACAAAATTATAATGGAGATTTATCGGCAGTGGTGTTCGATAAAAGGATTGACAGGAAAACCCTAGGAAATGATAGGACTCGTGTTAATGGCGAACTGGCAATCATGGATTTTACAACTTTAGGTGAAAACCTTTTTAGAGGACAAGCCAGTGTGACCAATGGAGAATTTGAATTTGAATTTGTTTTACCAAAAGATACGAGACAACCAATCGATAAGGGTAGAGTGAGCTTTTATTCATCTAGAGATGACCAATTGGAAGAGTATAGTGGATTTAATAGAGACATACTTATAGGAGGATTGAATGAAAATGCACCTGAAGACAATGAAGGTCCTTTAGTAAATCTATTTATGAATGATGAGAATTTTGTGAATGGAGGTATTACTGATAATCAACCGTTTTTATTAGCAATAGTAGAAGACGAAAACGGAATTAATACGGCGGGTGGTATTGGTCATGATATAGTAGCCATTCTTGATGGAGATGAGTCCAATCCTATTATATTAAATGAATATTACGAAGCTGAAGAGGATGATTTTACGAAAGGTAGAATATTCTACAGGCTGAGGGATTTGGAAGAGGGAGAGCATACCTTAACTCTAAAAGTTTGGGACGTTTATAACAACTCACAAACTCAGGAAATTTTGTTTGTAGTTGCTGGTAATGATGAACTAAAGATCACGCGTGTCCTCAATTATCCTAATCCATTTATCGATTACACCGAGTTTTGGTTTAATCATAACAGACCTTTCGAACCCCTGGAAGTTATGGTTCAGGTATTTACAGTGACAGGGAAATTAGTATGGTCTCAAAATCAGATTGCTAATACCAGTGGGTTTCTATTTCGTGAGATGAGTTGGAACGGAAGAGATGATTTTGGAGATAAAATAGGAAAGGGGGTTTATGTTTATAAGTTAACTGTAAAATCCACGTTAACTAATAAGAAAGTCGAGAAATATGAGAAACTTGTTATTCTTTAATTATAATATATTTGCAAATTCAATTTTTGATATGAAAAAATTACCATTATTACTTATTATTTTATTCTGTATATCCAAGTCTACTTATGCACAAGATGATCGAAGGGTTATTACCACTGGTGTGCCTTTTTTATTAATTGCTGCAGATGCTAGGTCTTCAGGGATGGGAGATCAGGGTGTAGCTACTCCAGTAGATGCGTTTTCACAACAATGGAACGCTGCAAAATTCGCATTTTCTGAAGCAAAATCAGGAATTGGCTTATCGTATACACCATATTTAAGAGAAATCGTAAGTGATATTAATCTAGCCAACCTCTCTTACTTCAATAGGATTAATGAATTTAGTGCATTTGCTTCTAGTATAAGATATTTTGGTTTAGGCGGGGTTGAGTTGAGAGAAAATCGTGACCAAGTAGCAAGAGAAGTTGAACCCAATGAGTTTGCAATTGATTTAAGTTACTCCCTAAGATTAAGCGAACAGTTTTCGATGGCAGTTACTGGTCGGTTTATAAATTCTAATTTAAGATTTCCAACCGGTGTCGCCGATGCTTCTGCAGCCAGTAGTTTTGGGGCAGACGTCTCCATGTTTTACAGAAGTGAGGAGAAATTCTATAAAGATTTTAATGGACGTTGGCGTGGAGGATTGGCTATTAGTAATATAGGTCCCAAAATAAGGTATGATGATGCTGGAGAAGAAAATTTTCTTCCAACTAATTTTAAAGCCGGCGCTGGTTTTGACTTTATACTGGATGCTTCAAACACAATTGGTGTACATCTTGAAGTTAATAAACTTTTGGTGCCAACTCCACCAGAAATACAACGGAATGAACAAAACCAGATAACCCCAGAAAGCCAACAGGCTTTGATCGATTATAGAAATCAAAATGAATTTAGTTCTATTTTTTCTTCTTGGAGTGACGCGCCTGATGGGTTTTCTGAAGAATTGAAAGAGTTTACCTGGGCTTTGGGAGCAGAATATTGGTTTGAGGATAGTTTTGCCTTGAGGTTAGGTTATTTTAACGAAACAGAGCAAAAAGGGTTCAGAAAATTTGTCACTATGGGTGCAGGGTTTAAATATTCTACTATCACCATAGATGCTTCCTATCTTTTTTCAACTTCCACTGTTCAAAATCCATTAGAAGGAACGCTTAGATTTGGGCTTACATTTAATATTGCTGATAATACTTATATAGAATATTAACCCTATATTTGTTACACATTATAAAAGTATCAATTTCCAATTGATACTTTTTTTGTCTCTATGAAAATCATTTATGATAAAAAAGCAGATAAAATCTACCATTCATATCTTTGATGACGTCACAGAACTTCCAGAAGATGCTCAAAACTTAATGACAAAAGCTGTTGAAGCTAGAAATAAAGCTTACGCCCCCTATTCAAAGTTTAAAGTAGGAGCAGCGCTCCAATTAGAACATGGAGTGATTGTTAAGGGAAGCAATCAGGAAAACGCCTCTTATCCTTCAGGGCTATGTGCAGAGCGTACAGCCATATATGCTGCTGGGGCTAATTATCCAAGTCATAAAATTACATCACTAGCTATCACAGCAGCTTCAGATAAACACGATGTTCTGGAGCCTATTGCGCCTTGTGGAGCCTGCAGACAAGCTATTGCAGAATATGAGCAAAAACAGGAACAACCTATAGCGATTTACTTCATGGGAACTGGTGGTAAAGTTATTCATGTTAAGGCGCTTTTAGATATTCTACCTTTAGCTTTTGATAATAGATTTCTATAAAGTTAATACTCACTAAAGTATTTTCAAATCTTTCATAAAGTGTTACTTTTGTGATTCTATAGTAGAATCAAAAGCAATAAAACTTAGCTGTACATGAAAAAAATAACGAAGAAGACTTATTTGAAGTGGTATGAAGACATGCTGTTTTGGAGAAAGTTTGAAGATAAATTGGCTCAAGTCTATATACAACAAAAAGTCAGAGGATTTTTACACCTGTATAACGGTCAGGAGGCAATTTTAGCTGGAGCCTTACATGTCATGGATCTGAAAAAAGACAAAATGATTACTGCTTACAGAAACCATGTACAGCCTATAGGTATGGGAGTAGATCCTAAACGAGTCATGGCCGAACTTTATGGTAAAGGTACAGGAACCTCTCAGGGTCTTGGAGGTTCTATGCATATTTTTTCAAAAGAACATAGGTTTTACGGCGGACACGGAATTGTCGGAGGCCAAATTCCTTTAGGTGCTGGTATCGCTTTTGCGGATAAATATTTCAATAATAATGCTGTCACCCTTTGTTTTTTAGGTGATGGGGCTGCCAGACAAGGTTCTTTACATGAAACTTTGAATATGGCAACCAACTGGAATCTGCCTGTTGTTTTTTGTGTAGAAAACAACGGTTATGCTATGGGAACTTCTGTGAAACGAACATCAAATCACGAAGATATATGGAGACTTGGTCTTGGTTATGAAATGCCATGTGGACCTGTGGATGCCATGGACCCTACTAAAGTTGCAGAAGCTTTAGATGAAGCAATTTCAAGGGCAAGGTCTGGAAAAGGTCCAACATTCCTAGACTTAAAAACCTATAGATATAGAGGTCATTCTATGAGTGATGCTCAAAAGTATAGAACAAAAGATGAGGTCGAGGAGTATCAAAAAATTGATCCTATTGCGCAGGTCAAAAAGACCTTGCTGGACAAGAAATACGCCTCAGAAGATGATATTAAAAAGATCGATAAACGCGTGAAAGAGAAAGTAAGCGAATGTGAAAAATTTGCTGATGAGTCCGATTTCCCAGACAAAAACGTCATGTACGATGTTGTGTATGAACAAGACGATTATCCTTTCATTTCCCACAAATTATAATTAGATGGCTGAAGTAGTAAATATGCCTAGATTGAGTGACACCATGGAAGAAGGGGTTGTTGCTAAATGGCTAAAACAAAAAGGAGATAAAGTAGAAGAAGGAGATATTTTAGCTGAAATCGAAACTGATAAAGCGACGATGGAATTCGAATCTTTTCATGATGGAGTATTGCTTCATATAGGTGTTGAAGAGGGTGAAGGCGCTCCAGTAGATTCCCTTTTAGCCATCATTGGTGAAGAAGGCGAAGATATAGATCAACTCATTAAAGAAGCAAAGAATGAGGATTCATCAGCTACTGATGATGCTCAAGCCGATACCAAAGAAGAGAATACATCCTCTGAAGATGAATCACAAGACCAAAACGAAGATAATGGCGATGGAGGAGTCCCTGATGGTGTGGAAGTAGTGACTATGCCAAGATTAAGTGATACCATGGAAGAGGGTACTGTGGCTAACTGGTTAAAATCTGTTGGTGATGACGTAGAAGAAGGTGAAATTCTTGCCGAAATCGAAACCGATAAGGCAACTATGGAATTTGAATCTTTCTATTCTGGTAAATTACTTCATATCGGTATAGACGAAGGAGAGTCTGCTCCAGTCGATGACGTTTTAGCTATTATCGGTCCAGAAGGAACCGACGTAAATAAAGTTCTGAAATCGATGAAATCTGGAGGGAGTACTTCTTCTTCAGACGATAAAGAATCATCTGACAAAAACAAATCGACAAACCAGCAGTCAAAATCTGAGCAGTCGACTTCTGCAGAAACTTCAGAAGAATCTTCTGGTGATGAAGATGCAGATAATACTGATGATGAAGGTCGCATTCTGGCTTCACCTTTAGCTAAAAAAATAGCTGAAGATAAGGGCATAGATCTTAAAAAAGTGACTGGCTCAGGCGATAATGGGAGAATTGTCAAAAAAGACGTCGAAAACTTTAAGCCTTCTGAAAAGCCTGCAGAACAACAAAGTTCTACGGCACAACCAGAAGCCGCTCAGGAAGAAACAAAGAAAGCTCCAGTTGAGCAGGTGTATACACCTGCAGGAGAAGAAGCTTTCGAAGAGGTCAAGAATTCTCAGATGAGGAAGACTATTGCTAAGCGTTTATTAGAGTCTAAAAATTCAGCTCCGCATTACTATCTCAATATTGAGGTAGATATGGAAAATGCAATGGCTTCTAGGTCTCATATCAATGAGATGCCAGACGTGAAAGTGTCGTTCAACGACTTGGTGATTAAAGCTTCTGCAATGGCTCTTAGAAAGCATCCTCAAGTAAATTCATCCTGGGATGGAGAATCTACAAAAGTGGCTAAACACATCCACGTTGGTGTAGCTGTGGCAGTAGAGGAAGGACTTTTAGTTCCAGTATTGGAGTTTGCAGATCAACAAAGCTTAACTCAAATCGGTGGCAACGTTAAAAGTTTAGCTGGTAAAGCTAAAAACAAAAAACTGCAGCCTAGCGAGATGGAGGGTAGTACCTTTACAGTGTCTAACTTGGGCATGTTTGGCATAACAGAATTCACGAGTATTATCAATCAGCCAAATTCTGCAATCTTGTCTGTTGGAACTATCGTTGAGAAACCAGTTGTAAAAAATGGAGAAATTGTTGTAGGGCATACAATGACATTGACTCTAGCTTGTGACCATCGAACTGTAGATGGTGCTACTGGAGCTAAATTCTTACAGACGTTAAAAACATATCTGGAAAATCCAGTAACAATGCTGGCATAGACCGTATACAAAACTAAATTTAAACTGCCTTTTTAGACCATTTTCGGTATCTTTAAAGGCAGTTTTTTATATATTCACTTTATGGAAAAAATTATACTCTCATTTAGCCTGGTTACGCTTTTAGCCTTCTCTTGTCAAATTTCAGCACAAGATGTAAAAAAAGAAACGTCAGAATTTTCAGCGACAGCAGCTTTAAAATATTTATCCTCAGATGAATTAGCTGGACGAGATACTGGTTCAGAAGGAATAGAAAAATCTGCCGTTTTTATTGAAAAGGCCTTTAAAACTTTTGGTTTGAAACCCGTATTTGAAACCTATAGAGATTCATTCAAATTAAAGCAAATTGATGGTTATAACGTAGTTGGTGTTCTGAAATCCAAGGAATCCTCAGATTTGAAACCACTTCTTATCGGAGCCCACTTCGATCANATAGGTCATATAAAAGCAGTGGATGGNGATAGCATTGCAAACGGTGCAAACGATAATGCATCGGGTACGGTAGCCGTCCTTGAGCTCGCTAAATTTCTATCTGATAAAGAACTTAAAAGAGATGTGATTTTTGCTTTGTTTTCTGCAGAAGAAAAAGGATTGGTAGGTTCAAGACATCTTGCTAAGACAATGAAAGATATGAATATAGAGCCATATATGGTATTCAATATTGAAATGTTAGGGGTGCAGATGGTTGGTAAAGACTATCGTGCTTACGTTACTGGTTATGACATGTCAAATTTTGCTGATGTTTTTAACCGTTCTTATGATGAGCAGTTTTTAGGGTTCTTACCTCAAGCTAAAGAGTATGGTCTCTTTAAGCGAAGTGATAATTACCCTTTTTATGAAGTCTTTAAAGTTCCATCTCACACAATTTGTACATTCGATTTTACAAACTACGAGTACTATCATCATGTTAACGACGAATTTGAAGAGCTCGATGTCAAGGCTTTTGTTCAACTTGTAGACGATCTAAAGCCAGGAGTTTTGGATTTAGTAAATTCAGATAAGAACGCTGTAAAATCTAATTAATGCCAAAAAACATAGTAATAACCGGTACGAGCAGAGGAATAGGTTTTGAATTAGTAAAGCAATTTGCTAAAGAAGGCCATACCGTTTTTGCAATGTCAAGAAATGACATACCCGTTAAATCCTTAAACCTTCAGAATGTTCATGCTTTTTCCTGTGATTTGAGCCAATCTTCAGACATCTCTAAGGCTGTTGAGCATATCAAATCTAAAGTAGATGCGGTTGATATTTTAATCAATAATGCTGGTCAATTTCTAAAGCAAAACTTTGAAGATACTCGACTTGAGGATGTAAAAAATGTTTATGAGACCAATGTATTTGCTGTCTTTGATCTCACTTACCAGCTCATGTCTATGTTTGCCCGGTCATCTCATGTGGTCACGATAAGCAGTATGGGCGGAGTTCAGGGAAGTATGAAGTTTCCGGGACTTGCTGCCTATAGCTCAAGTAAAGCTGCTGTTATAACACTTACAGAATTACTTGCTGAAGAATATAAAGCATCTGGACCATCTTTTAATGTTCTTGCTTTAGGAGCCGTTCAGACAGAGATGCTGGAAGACGCTTTCCCTGGTTTGGAAGCGCCCATATCTGCAGAAGGCATGGCAGAGTATATCAAGGGTTTTGCTTTAACAGGCCATCGGTTTTACAACGGTAAGTTACTACAAGTTTCAAGTTCAACGCCTTAATGCCTGATGAAGCAAACCCTTCAAAGATATTTGCCAGAACGCGCTGTCAATCCTGTGATGGGGATGATTAAAGCCTACCAGATACAATTGAAGATTGTAAATCAAAGGCATAGCAAACACGGTGATTACAGGTTGATGCCAAACGGATTTCATCAGATATCGATTAACTCTAATCTAAATAAATATAGATTTTTAATCACAACCGTGCATGAAGTGGCTCATTTGGTTGCTTTTAAGACCTTTGGGTTTAAAATTTTACCACATGGGAAAGAATGGAAGCATACGTTTCAAAAGTTGATGCTCCCTTTCTTAAATCCAGAGATGTTCCCATCAGATCTTTTGCCAGAACTTGCCCGGCATTTTAAAAATCCAACGGCGAGCAGCGACACAGATGCACGCTTATCGATAGCTTTAAAACACTATGACCTGCCAAACGAGAAATATTTTATCTTTGAAATTCCAACTGGAAGTATATTTCAAATTCCAAACGGCAGGAAATTCAAAAAGGGGAGAAGAATCCGCAAACGCTACGAGTGTCATGAAATTTCAACGGGTAAAGTCTACGTTTTTCAACCTAATGCTGAAGTAGACCTTCTAAAATAATAATGTATGAAAGATAATTATGCTGTAATAATGGCGGGAGGCGTAGGGTCTAGGTTTTGGCCCGTAAGCAAGACTTCCTATCCTAAACAATTTCACGATATGCTAGGCACTGGAAAATCTCTGCTTCAGCAAACCTACTTGAGATTATCTAAGGTTGTACCAGAGGATCAAATATTGATACTTACAAATTCAGAATACGTAGGGCTGGTGCATCAACAACTTCCAGAAATAACTTCTAATAGAGTGATTGCAGAACCCGCAATGAGAAATACAGCTCCTTGCATCTTACTTGCGGCTCTCAAAATCAACAAGGAAAATCCAGACGCAAAAATGATTGTCGCTCCAAGTGATCATTGGATAGAAGATGAAGAAGCGTTTAAAGCGGATGTTCTACAGGGTTTTAAAATATGTCATTCGAAAGACCTTCTTATGACCTTAGGCATTCAACCAACGTTTCCGAATACAGGATATGGTTATATCAAGTATAATAACGATGACCAATCCATGTATAAGACCGTCGAAGCATTTACAGAAAAACCAGATTATCCTACTGCTCAATCCTTTTTGAAATCGGGTAATTATCTTTGGAATGCAGGAATCTTCATCTGGAAAACGTCTTTTATCATAGATCAGTTTAAAAAGTTTCTCCCGGAAATGTTTTCGTTGTTAGACTCACAAAAGGCAAAATTAAACACTAAAGAAGAACAGACATTTCTTGATATCTATTACCCTAGGGTAGATAATATATCAATTGATTACGGGGTTTTAGAAAAGGCAGAGCAGGTTGGAGTTATAAAGGCAAGCTTTGACTGGAATGATTTAGGAACATGGGGAGCTCTACATCAACAGCTGCCAAAAGACCATAATCAAAATGTAAGTGTAAATGCGCGTTCAATTTTTATGAACACGTCAAACACAATGCTAAGAACATCAAAAGACAAAATTGTCGTTCTAAAGGGGCTTCATGATTTTATAGTGGTTGAAAATGAAGAAAGCCTGGTTGTAATACCAAAAAAAGATGAACAAGATATCAAATCTATCCGTAACTTAGTCATGGATAAATTTGGTAAATCCAAGGGTTAAATGGCAGAAGCTCCACATCATCAAAATACTGAAGGTTCCAATTCTGGCTCTTCTGAACATGTAAAAAGTAGTCTTAAGGAATCTTTTGGCAGTATCAAAAAGTTCTTGTACGAGCTCTTAGATATTACGCACGATACTGATAGGGAAGCCACCATGGAAGCTATTTTAAAAGATATTCCATTTAAAGGACACAATGCCTGGATTTTGATTTTCTCTATCATTGTTGCTTCTGTAGGTCTTAATGTTAGCAGTACGGCCGTTGTGATTGGAGCCATGCTCATATCTCCCCTCATGGGGCCAATTGTTGGTCTGGGATTTTCTGTAGCGATTAACGATGTGGATACGCTGCGAAGGTCACTCATTAATCTTGGTGTGATGGTGGGACTTAGCCTTGTTACTGCGTTTTTATATTTTCAATTGTCGCCCCTCACTCAACTTACGCCAGAATTGGAGGCTAGAACATACCCTACCATTCTTGACGTGCTAGTCGCAATCTTTGGAGGTTTGGCACTCATCATTGCTAAAGCTAAAAAGGGTACCATTATTACGGTAATTTCTGGGGTAGCCATTGCTACCGCATTAATGCCGCCACTTTGTACTGCTGGCTATGGTTTAGCCGTATGGGATATAAGTATTTTTGGAGGTGCCATGTATTTGTTTACCATCAATACTATTTTTATTGCGCTTTCCACCTTTGTAGTATCCAAATTACTCCGATTTCCTTTGGTAAAATATGCCAATTCACTTCGGAGAAAGCGAATTGCTCAAATTGCTTCTTCCATTGCTATTATCGTGATGATTCCTAGTGTATACCTGTTCTATAATTTGCTTAAGGAATCCTATTTTACAAATGAGGCTAATAGATTTGTGCAGGAGGAACTAATGAATTATAAACAGTCATTTTTGCAAAAGAATTCAACTGTTATTTCTTATGATTCCGGGCTATCTCCTACCATAGAAGCCTCATTTCTTGGTAAAGAAATCCCAAAAGAAGTCATTACCCTATGGAAAGATAAGATGAAGAATTATAAGTATCTGGAGGATACAGAGCTGAAGGTGCTCCAAAATGAAAATTCAGAGAATTTTGATCAGCTTAAATTCATGGTAGAATTAAAAAAGCGAGACTCTCTGGAACTTATAGCTTCTAAGGCTGAAATTGAAGAATTGCGATACGAGTTAAGAACTATGCAGAAAAGCAATAGGATCGTAAAATTTGATCAGCTGGCTCAGGAGATTCAATTGAATTATGAAAATATTTCTGAAGTCAGTTTTGCGGATGTGATCAAATCAAATTTTGAGAATTTGGATACCATACCCACCTTTAGTATCAAATGGGAGTCGGAAATTAATGAGGAAGAAAAAGGAAAAAAGCTTAGTAAACTTAAAGGTTGGCTCAGTTACAAGTTGAACCTTGACAATATAGAGGTTCAGTCCTTGAACTAAAGGCCTTCTTTTTGGGCTACTCTTACTTTTTGAAAAAGATTGGAAGCATAGACAAAGTCAGTCACCTTCTTATTGTCTGTTTTATAAATATTGTCCTTATTCCCTTGCCATGCAGTAAGTCCGTTCTCGAGATAGACTATATTTTCACCTATTTCAAACACAGAATTCATATCATGAGTGTTGATTACTGTTGTAATATCGTTTTCATGAGTTATTTCCTGAATTAAATTATCAATTACAGCCGCTGTTCTAGGGTCTAGTCCAGAATTAGGCTCATCGCAAAAGAGATATCTCGGTTTATTAACGATAGCTCGGGCAATCGATACCCTTTTTTGCATCCCACCGCTGATTTCTGATGGAAACTTATCATTGGTATCGACTAGATTTACTCGGTCCAACACTTCTTCAACACGCTTTTTCATGTCTGGTAGCTTCATCTTGGATAACATCTTCAATGGGAACATGACATTCTCTTCTACTGTCATCGAATCAAACAGAGCTCCTCCTTGGAATACCATTCCCATTTGAGTGCTAAGCTCTCTTTTCTCATCTTTGGAAAAATTCTCATAAACCCTTTCGTTGTACTCTATGGTACCAGAATCGGGCTTAAACAAACCGAGTAAACATTTAAGAAAAACAGTCTTACCAGATCCAGACTGACCTATAATTAAATTGGTTTTACCTTTTTCAAACTCAGTACTGACGCCCTTTAAAACTTCAAGATCATCAAATGATTTTTTTAATTCTTTTACTTTTATCATACTAGCTGAGTAATAATTGAGTAATGAAATAATTCATGAATATAATGATAACACTCGTCCATACAAATGAGGTGGTAGCTGCATGCCCCACTTCGAGCGATCCTCCTTTCATATAATAGCCATGAAAGGAAGGTACTGTAGCTAAAATAAAAGCAAAAATGAAGCTTTTCAAAAAGGCATAAAATACTTGAAAAGGTATGAAGTCTTCTTGAAGTCCTGTAAAAAATGCTTCTGAGCTTAAAAATCCACCATATACTCCAGCAAAATAAGCTCCGATGATACCCACAAACATCGAAATAGCAATGACAAAAGGAAACATGCACATTGCTATAATTTTTGGAAATACCAAATAATTTAAAGAATTGATGCCCATCACTTCTAAAGCGTCAATCTGTTCAGAAACACGCATAGTTCCTATGCTTGAAGTGATGTAAGAGCCAACTTTACCGGCCATGATGATGGATACAAATGTAGGAGCAAACTCTAAAATAATAGACTGCCTCGCAGCAAAACCAATCAATGATTTTGGAACAAAGGGATTCGAGAAGTTCAATGCAGTCTGAATAGCAATAACCGCACCTATAAAGAAAGATATAAATACAACGATGCCCAAAGAGCTTACGATCAAGTCATCTAGTTCCTGTAGAATAAGTCTTCTCAATTCAGAGGATTTAGTCATTCTTTTGAATGTCTCATAAATCATGATGAAGTATTGACCAATACTCTTTACATATTTAGATATCATTTGAAGATTATCATTTTAGATTTTGGATAAAAATAGAATAAAATCTTGAGGATATGATTTAACCGAAGCATAAACTTAAAACTATCCTGTCTTATTACCTTTGTCTAAAAATATTGACAATGGTAAAATTTAAGTTAGTTGTTTTATTACTATTAGTATCTCAGATTCAATTGTTTGCTCAAAATCGTAGTGGCTCAACAAAGCTAGTCGTTGGTGTAGTGGTCGATCAGATGAGATTTGATTATCTCACCAAATTTGAAGATCATTATTCCAATGATGGGTTTAAGCGTTTAAAACGCGAAGGGTTTGAGATGAAAAACTTTCATTTCGACTATGTACCTACCTATACCGGGCCAGGGCATGCTTCTATTTTTACTGGAACAACCCCAATGAACCATGGTATTATTGCTAATAACTGGTACGATAAGTTTTCGAAAAACAGTGTCTATTGTGCTTCAGACTCTTCTGTAAGTGGATTGGGGATAGACGCCGACAATCGCGATGGTAAAATGTCTCCGCACCGTATGTTATCTACTAGTTTTGCAGATCAGAATAGACTGCATACCCAATTTAAGGGCAAAACGATAGGTGTATCTATCAAAGACCGTGGAGCAATACTCCCTGCAGGTCATACTGCAAATGCTGCATATTGGTTTGCAGGTGGGGATAAAGGACATTTTATTAGTTCAGATTTCTATTTGGAAGAACTTCCAGGATGGGTGGAGCAATTCAATTCCTCTAACACAGTGGATAGCTATTTGAAAGAGTGGGATACATTTAAAGATATTTCTTCTTACATCGAGAGCGGCTCAGATCTAAATACCTATGAGAACGGTTTCAATGGGAAAGACGAAGCTGTTTTTCCTTATGATTTAAAAACTCTGGCAAAACAAAATAGAAACTACAGTATTTTAAGAGCTACACCTTATGGGAATGATCTGCTCTTAGATTTTGCTAAACAAGCCATTTTGAATGAGCAGCTTGGTCAGGATGAATTCACAGACGTCTTCACCTTGAGTTTTTCCAGCACAGATTATGTTGGCCATAACTTTGGTGTTAACTCCAAAGAAATTCAGGACACTTACATACGCTTAGATCAAAATATTGGAGATCTATTAAAATTTCTTGATAAGCACGTTGGAAAAGGAAATTACACACTTTTCTTAACGGCAGATCATGGAGCAGTGCATGTTCCCCAATTTTTAAAAGATGAAAACATCCCAGCAGGTTACTTTGAAGTAGATGATATGCGTGCGGAGCTTGAAGAGCATTTAAGTTCAAAATTTAATCTAGAAGGGATAATCGAAAAAATTTATAATCAACAGATTTTCTTAGACTATTCAAAATTTGAATCTTATACTGACTTCGTGGAAGCTCAAAATGAAGTGAAACACTTTTTACTTCAGTATAAAAATATAGATAAGGCTTATACGAGAGAAACTCTGGAAAATGTTGATTTTTCTGGAACTCCAGGAGAATTGATATTGAAGGGATTTCATCAGAAGAGAAGCGGAGACGTCGTATATGTTCTTGATAACTCGTTTATTTCTTATTCCAGAAAAGGGTCAACACACGGTAGTGGAAATAATTATGATACTCAGGCGCCGCTCCTGATGTTTGGAAATGGAATCAACCAGGGAAAAACCTATAATAGATATCATATTCCTGACATAGCACCCACAATTTCTGCACTTTTAGGTATAGCAATGCCCAATGGTGCGACAGGAACAGTAATTACAGAAGTATTAAAATAGTCGCTCTTTAATTTTTTTCCAGCGGTATCTTCTTATAAAAGCACCTTCTTGCTCAGTGACCAGGAAGGTGTTTTCATTTGGTTGAGTTTTAGCTTTTAGAAATGCTCTTATCGCTATTCTAAAAAAATAAAAATCACTTTTTTTCTTTGCCATTTTGAGACAGGTCAAAAGTGCTAAAGTGAAAGAATAGCGCATTCTGAATAAAGAAATACCAAACAACTTCGGGAGTTCCTTTTTATAATTTTCTCCCGTAGGTTTAAGGTGTTTGACCACTAAGTCAGTATTGGTTTTGACACCCCATCCCTTAAACCTGGCTTTCATTTCATCTATAGTATCCCATCCCATGGCAGGACTTAAACCATTGATGTCGTTAAAACACTCTTTTCGATAGGCTTTTAAAGCACCTCTCAAATGATCAGGATTGGTGAGCTGCTCAATTTTCCAGGTATTATTTTTATTAACAGAGCAAAACCCTCCGTACATTCCAAGCTTGGTCTGTTTTTTAAACTCATTCGCCAGGATTTGAAGATAATCGGGTGGGAAGATCAGATCTGCATCAAATTTACAAATAACATCAAACTCAAGTTTAAGATGTTTCAATCCATGTTGGAAAGCCTTTATGATTTTTCCACCTGGTTGATGACTAAAACTTTTTGGCTTGGAAGTGAGATGTAAAACTTCATGAATTTCAGCCAGGGATTCTACGATGGCTTTAGTCCTGTCTGAGGAACCATCATCTACGACAAGGATTTCGCTTGCAGAATAACTTTGGTTTAAGAGAGAGCGAATACAACTTTCAATGTACTGTTCTTCGTTATAGGCAGGTATGATTATAGCTATGTTCACTGCTTAAGGCTTTCTTCTACAGTAGACAAGATAATACCTTGGCGTAAATAATCTCAAAACCGGTCTTAAACCTATTTTTTTGGCTGGGTGTGTAAATTGTTGAGAATCTATGATTTCCCAACCGGCTTTATCAAGCAACCAGTCAAACTGCCATTTTTCGAACTCATGATAATGTCTGTCCCACGGATCTGTTTTGCTTTGATACGCTTTGGCAAACCACAGTCTTAAGGGAACACTAGCAAACAGATAGTCACTCTTTAGATTTTTTAAAACCTCTAACGGAGATAACAGATGTTCGAAAATTTCAAAGGCAGTAGTTATGTTAGCCGAACTTGACTGAAGTTGATCCCGATCAAGATCCAAATCTTGACCTTTAGTATTTTCTACTGTATAGCCTTCTGAAGTTAAAAGTTGAGATAATGGATTTTCTGTCCCTAAATCCAGTATTTGGTTAGGTGGAGGAGCATGAGCTCTTAAAAATTCAAGTGTGATTCTAAATCGCTTTTCAGGATAGGTTGATTCGTACATGGTTGTCTAAATTTCGTAGACAATCGCGTTGATGTTCATACCAGCACCAACGCTGGCAAACATAATGGTGTCACCAGACTTCAGTTGCTCGTGTTCAAAGTCACCTTGCAAAAACATGTCGTACAAGGTAGGGATAGTTGCCACACTGCTGTTTCCTAATTTTTTTATGCTCATCGGCATAATATGCTTTGGCATTTCTAGATGATGAAGCTTATAAAATCGCTGGACAATGGCTTCGTCCATTTTTTCATTGGCTTGATGAATGAATATTTTTTTCAAATCAGTTATAGACTTTCCACTTTCTTCTAGGCAGGTTTTCATAGCTTCCGGAACTTTAGATAAAGCGAAGTTATAAATTTTCCTCCCGTACATTTTAATGTAGGCTCTGTCATCAGAACGATCAGGAGAGAAGGATTTATCAAAGTAAATAAAATTGGCTTCAGACTTTGTGTAAGTGGCTGTTTTGTGAGACAGGATGCCTCCTCGACCTTCGTTTATTTCGAATATAGTGGCACCAGCCCCGTCTGCGTAGATCATACTATCTCTGTCATTGGGATCGACAACTCTAGATAAAGTTTCTGCTCCAATGATGAGACAGCGCTTTGCCATACCTGCTTTCATAAAAGCCAGAGATTGAATACAACCTTCTATCCAACCTGGGCAACCAAATAAAAGATCGTAGGCTACGCAGTTTGGATTTTCAATTTGTAATTTTTCTTTCACACGTGAAGCCAAACTTGGGACTGTATCTGCCTGCTGCTTATCGTGACCTACATCACCAAAATTGTGAGCAAGAATAATATAATCTAAAGTTTCTGGATCCAAGCCAGAGTTTTCTATAGCTTTTTCTGCGGCAAAGGTGGCTATATCTGAAGTGTTGAGGTTATCCTCTACATACCGTCTTTCTTCTATGCCCGTAATCGCCTTAAATTTTTTGATTATCACCTCAGGTTCTGCATCAAAGGCAGTTTCATCCTGATTGAAAAACTTACTTTTTAAAAAGTCCTCGTTCTTCTTAATCATTTCAGGAATATAACTTCCCACACCAACGATTTTTATAGCATCCATGTACGTTATAAATTTACTGCAAGGTACAGTTAATGATATTAAATTATTAATTGAACGTCAAAATTAATAGATTTTAAGGCATTGGTAAAGTAATTCTGAACTTGAATTAGATAAGATTATGGTTAAATCCTGTTTTCTCAGACAAATATTCAATTTCATAAGTGAAAATAATAGAAGCTCTTCTTCTATATACATTAAATACTATCAAGTATATGGCTGCCAAAGATATCGTTGTAGCTAATGCTAAAAGCGCCTTAGAAACAACTAAATCGATAGCGATCCAATGAAGATTTGTTGACAAAGCCAATGGGGCATAAATTGCCGGGAAAAGTACAGAATTATTAGACAGTAGCATTTCATCAAGATAATAGTATTTATCCTTTTCCTTTAGCGCCTTGATTTGTTTATGTAAAATAGTTAACACATATAAGAATCCTGAGAGCAATATAACTAAAAGCACTCCGGCGAAAATAAACGGATTTACTTCAAAAAACATAAGTAAGAGATAAGTCGCAATAAAAAATAAGCTAAAGTAGATCCAAAATGTCAATCTTAATATTTCTAATTTGACTCTTTTCAACACCAGCTTGAAAAAGTGTTTTCTGATCTGTTTCATATAGGTGTCAGAAATATTTGAGAATCCTACAACGCCATAGGACTGATAAGCTTTATTTAACGCCATATCAAATGTCATATCTTTATCCTCTTCCATCTGCTTTACTATATTTTCTTCAAGGTCTTTAGCTATAAGTAGTCTAATGTCGTAATAATCTACATACTTCGATTTTATAAACTCTAACAGGAGTTCTCTTTCATCGTTGGATAAAGTCATTTCGTTCAAATTGAATTTTTCAATATTAAAATAGCCTCAAATTAACGAACTTGAGGCTATTGAAAGTATTAATCTATGAAGTGATTTAGATATAAGCTTCTATCGGTGCACAGGTACAGGTTAGATTCCTATCTCCAAAAGCCTCATCTACTCGACGTGTTGTCGGCCAGAATTTATTTTCGGCTACAAAGGGTAATGGAAATGCTGCTACCTGTCTGCTGTAGTCGAATTTCCAATCTTCTGCGGTGAGCATAGAAATGGTATGCGGTGCATTTTTAAGGACATTGTTGGGATTGTTTTTATCGCAAGTTTCAATCTCTTTTTTGATAGAAATCATTGCATCACAAAATCTGTCCAGTTCTGCCTTGCTTTCACTCTCCGTAGGTTCAATCATCATGGTGCCTGCTACGGGAAATGAAACCGTAGGCGAGTGGAAGCCATAATCAATGAGCCTTTTAGCAATATCTTTTACTTCAATACCAAATTCTTTAAATGCTCTACAATCAATAATCATCTCGTGGGCTGCTCTTCCTTTTTCTCCAGAATACAGGGTTTTATAATGACCTTTTAACCTGGCTTGAATGTAGTTGGCGTTTAGAATGGCATACTCTGTTGATTCTCTAAGTCCTTCTTCTCCTAGCATTCTGATGTAAGCATAAGAAATCAGACAAACAAAAGCAGATCCAAATGGAGCGGCAGAAATAGAAGAAATAGCCTGATTTCCTCCGGTTTGAATTAAAGGGTTATTCGGTAGAAACGGCGCTAATTGTTTGGCTACACAAATCGGTCCAACTCCTGGGCCTCCGCCTCCGTGTGGAATGGCAAAAGTTTTGTGCAAGTTTAAGTGACATACATCTGCACCTATACTTCCTGGACTTGTTAGTCCTACTTGGGCGTTCATATTTGCACCATCCATATATACTTGTCCGCCGTGTTCATGAATAAGGCTGGTAATTTTTCTAATGTCAGATTCAAATACACCGTGCGTAGATGGGTAGGTAACCATTAGAGCAGCAAGGTTTTCGCTATGCTTTTCAGTTTGCACTTTTAAATCATCAATATCTATATTTCCTTTATCTGTAGCCTTTACAACAACAACCTTCATCCCAGCCATGACTGCGCTTGCAGGATTGGTGCCGTGAGCTGAAGAGGGAACCAGACAAATATTTCTGTGAGATTCGTTTCTGGATTTATGGTAAGCTCTTATGACCATCAAGCCTGCATATTCCCCCTGAGCTCCTGAGTTAGGCTGTAAAGAAGTGTCAGCAAAACCAGTGATTTCTGTGAGATAATCTTCCAAATCTTTCAAAATTTGTTGATAGCCTTCAGCCTGAGCCTTAGGCGCAAAGGGATGAACATTACCCCACTGCGGGTTGGAAAGCGGCAGCATTTCTGAAGCTGCGTTCAGCTTCATGGTGCAGGACCCTAATGATATCATCGAGTGATTCAAAGCCAGGTCTTTTCTTTCCAAACGCTTGATGTAGCGCATCAATTCTGTTTCAGAGTGGTAACTGTTAAAGACATCGTGAGTTAAAAACTCAGTATTTCTCTTTAGTTCTGAATTTTGAATTATACCTTCTTTTAGAACTTCAACAGGACTTATTTTTTTATCAGATATAGATTGAAAAACAGCCAAGATGTCGTTCAGGTCTTCTATTGAAGTACATTCATTGATCGATATACATACACTTTCTGAATCAGGATAATAGAAATTAATCTCCTTTTCTTCAGCTTTAGCTTTGATTTTTTCAGCATCAGCTTTGATATGTAATGTATCAAAATATAAAGTATTGACCTGGTAAAATCCAAGTGTCTCTAGGCTATCCGCCAGGCTTACCGCTTTGCTGTGAATTTGATTCGCAATAAATTTTAGTCCCTTTGGACCATGATATACAGCATACATTCCTGCCATGACAGCCAGCAAGACCTGAGCGGTGCATATGTTGGAGGTAGCTTTATCTCTTTTTATATGCTGTTCTCTGGTTTGCAGTGCCATCCTTAGGGATGTGTTATCATCCATATCTTTTGTCACCCCAATAATTCGCCCTGGAATATTTCTCTTGTATTGTTCTTTTGTTGCAAAGTAAGCCGCATGAGGTCCACCATAACCTAAAGGAATACCAAAACGCTGCGTAGTACCCACCACGACATCAACTCCCCAGTCACCTGGAGCTTCAAGCATGGTAAGACTCATTAAATCTGCAGCTACCGCTACTTTGATGTTATGCTCTACAGCTTTTTTAGCAAAACCTTCCAAATCGTAAACTCCTCCATGCTTACCAGTGTATTGAACCAGTGCGCCAAAATAGTCTTCATTGAAATCAAGATCTTCATAACTTCCAACAATGAGTTCGATGTTTAATGGTTCTGCTCTGGTCTCCAATAAAGCTAATGTTTGTGGAAAAACATTTTCACCAACAAAAAACTTCAATACATTATTTTTCTTCTGGTCTCTGGATCGAACAGCAAATAACAAATTCATAGCTTCAGCTGCTGAGGTCGATTCATCCAACAAGGAGGCGTTTGCAAGTTCCATCCCAGTCAAATCAGCCACCATAGTCTGGAAGTTAAGCAAAGCTTCAAGTCTACCTTGAGCAATTTCAGCTTGGTAAGGCGTATATGCCGTATACCATCCTGGATTCTCTAAAATATTTCTTTGAATGACAGCAGGAAGAATTGCTTCATGATAACCTAAACCTATATAAGATTTGTATATCTTATTTTTCATGGCTAGAGCCTGAATGTGATTAGAGTATTCAAACTCAGTAAGCGGTTCTGGCAAGTTTAGCTTTCTCTCTAATTTAATATCATCTGGTATAGTCTCATAGATGAGTTGTCCTAGAGACTCTACGCCAACGTCGTTTAGCATTTCTTTTACGCTCTCACCACGTGGACCAATGTGTCTTGATGCAAATGATTGTGTGTTCATTGAAGATTTTTTAAAAATTTGCATACAAAAATACATTATTTATAATGAAACAATAGTTAAAGATGCATGGACTATCGTTAACTTTCTTAGAAAAAGAATATGATGAATAAAACTCTATTTTTGTCGATGTGAAGTTACTTTCTAAAATTTTAAGATTTTACATCAATGCAAGTATTCACGTGGCTTTGGCAGTAGTCTCTTTCACGTGCATTACTTATATGGATTTTGATGTTGATGCAGAAGCAAACCTTCTCATTTTTGTTTTTTTCTCAACCATAGTAGCCTACACCTTTGTAAAATATATCCCATTGGTTAGGAACACCCCATTAAGATTGACGAATAGCTTAAAAGCCATATTATCTCTTGCCTTGATTTCGATTATACCAATAGTTGTTTCATTTACTCGTATCAACTTTGCAAGTATGATTGTTGTTGGTGTGCTTGGAATATTTACCTTATTATATGTGCTGCCTTTTTTACCTAAGGCTAAAAACCTTAGAGATGTAAGTGGATTAAAGATCTTTATTATAGCCTTAGTATGGTGTGGAACTACTGTAATTCTCCCTTTAGTCGCTTCTGATTATAATTTTGGTATTTTAGGTCTAGAGTTAGTCTTCTACAGTATTAGTCGTTTTCTTATGGTTATTGCGCTTATCATTCCATTTGAAATCAGGGATCTTAAACTTGATGAAATATATCTAAAGACAGTGCCGCAGGTTCTTGGAGTGGTAAATACCAAAATGTTCACTATAGGTTTAGTGTTTTTATCGCTGTTTCTAAGTTTTTTCTCTCAGATAGATGGGTATACATATATATTTATGCATGGTCTTATGATTCTACTCATTTTGGGATCAAGACGAAGTAATCCCTTCTTATATACAGCTTTTTTAGTCGAATCTATACCTATATGGTGGGTTATGATAAAATATTTTACAAGTTAAGCTGTATGTTGTCAGTGGTTTAAGGATAATCATTAAACTAATTCTGAAAAAACCTTCAAATTTCTTTGGTTGGTAATGGGAATTAGTTGTAGTTTTGCACCCCGCTAATTGAGGTATTGGAGTAGAGTTAACGAAGAGATAAGATAG
>JGI11876J12873_1000023_pt1 | contig 38041 bp, 51 predicted proteins | sample ElkSloMetagenome_4_FD_12873 | JGI IMG/M metagenome (IMG submission 12873) | reverse complement strand
CAATATAAGTTACCAGTAACCATCATACCTGAATTACGAAAAGTAATACACTTTGCACAAGTAACAGAATCATATCAATTGAACGAGTATACAATACAAACACTTTTAAACACATACAATATACCTATAGAACATTTAAGTAACAAGAAGTTAGTTTCATACTGCAATGCTATTATGAAAGTAGGTTTAAAGCATACACAGCAAGGATATATTGACTTTAATGATATGATCTTTGCTCCTAATGTATTAGGATTACAGTATACCTACACTCCAGACATAATACTTATAGATGAAGCACAAGATTTAAGCAATGCACAATTAGGTATAGCATTACGTATAGGTAGTATGAATAGTAGGTATGTTGCTTTTGGAGATAGTAAGCAAGCTATACAAATGTTTGCTGGTAGTATGAGTAATTCAATGAAGATAATACAGAGTAAAACTAATGCTCATACATTGCCATTAAGTATATGTTATCGGTGTCCTTCGTCACACCTAGACCTTGCACGTAAGATAGTACCATACATTGAGAACAAACCAGATTGCATAGAAGGTAGTATAGAATACATCACAAAGAGCAAAGCTATTGATATGTTTGCTGAAGGTGATTTAATTATATGTAGACATAATGCTCCTATGATACGATTAGCCATACGAGCTATAAAGAACAATGTTGCTGGTGTAAAGGTACGAGGTAGAGATATAGGCAAAGACATAATGAAGCATTATAAGGCAATAAAGAAAGAATATGGAAATGTGAATGAGGAAACAATGCAACAGTATAAATCAGATATGATAGCTAAATACACAGATAGGGGTCTTTCAGAAAATTCTATTGCTATCTTAAAGGATACCATAGAATGCCTTGCTTCAATACAAGAACATTACGATAATGTTCAGCAAGGTATAGACACACTCTTTGCTGATACAGGTACAGGCATAATCTTTTCCTCAGTACATCGAGCAAAGGGAAATGAAGCTGAAAGAGTATTCATACTAGAGCCAGAGTTATTAGATAAGGATTATGCGGATAGTAACTGTGAGCAAGTACAACAGCGCAAGAATGTGAAGTATGTTGCTCTTACACGAAGTAAGGGCACCTTGGTATTTGTACAGTAAATTCTTTTCCATTTGAAAAGAGACGTAATTTTTAGTATACTCAATATTCCCCATTGCAATCACTTAAATCAATCAATCTGATAAATACCTGATAAAATGTGGTTTAAGGCTTTGCAATGGGGAATATTAAAATCAAATAAGAGGGTACAGGTATCTAGATATGGAAAAATCATATGTTTAAAATCAGTACAATTGTGTTGCAAAATATATGATTACAATGCACCGTGATATATGACAAATTATTGCGAATATGCCTCTCGATATATACCACATAGCTATAGATACCATAATGTAGAGAGTACTAAAGTACTATGGCGAAATTTAGACACTTGTTGCCAGATATGGTATACTAAGTAATACATAAGATATACTGAAAGAAGGGCATAGATATGAGGTTATGGAGTATACACCCTAAATATTTAGACAGCAAAGGTATTGTTGCATTATGGAGAGAAGGATTACTAGCTCATAATGTTCTTGCTGGTAAAACACGTGGTTATACTAAACATCCACAGTTACATAGATTTAAAAGTGTTGCTCATATAGATATGTATCTATCAGCTGTGTATGATGAAAGTATAGCACGAGGGTATAGGTTTAATAAGTCTAAGATAGTATATTATGACTACATACCGATACTGTTGCCTATTAGCAATAAGCAGTTAGAATATGAAGCAAAACATCTAAGGATGAAACTAGAACAACGTAATCAATCCCTTGTTGCTCTAGTAGGAACTACTCCACACCCAATGTTTTATAGTGTTGCAAGTAACCGTATTGAACCCTGGGAGATTTTATAAATTTATATCTCGAGTACTGTTTACTCTCTCTTACTTTATCCCTTTGTAAAGCCTTAAATATTTAACCACGTGATAAATACCCTATTGATAAAATGTAGTATTTGGCTTTACAAAGGGATATTTTAATTATAGTTTAGGGTGTACAGGTATCTAGATATGGAAAATTCCTTAGTTGAAAATCAGTACAATTGTGTTGCAAAATATGTGATTACAATGCACCGTGATATATGACAAATATATGCGAATATGTAACTAGACATAACAAACTATAGAGAAACGAAAGATAAATACTTTAAAATTCGTAGGAAATAGGGGTTGACAAGTAGGGAAAGGTATGCTATACTGAGTACAGATAGGAAAAGAACAGTATATAGAAAGAAGGGAATAAGAGAATGCCAAAGTATAAGCCACGTTATGGACACCAGGAATATAAGTACCACATAGTTTGCAGTGATTATAGAACAGGAAAAGAGGAGAGAGTATCTAAGAAAGTATCAAGGAACTATGCTAATACTGTTAACCGATGTAAATCATTGTGTGAGGAAACACTATCGAATTACAATGAGTATAGGGATACCCATAAAACACCAAACTGGAAGATGAACACATTGAGTACTGGTGGTTATGTACTAGTATATAGTCAGGGTGATAGAAAAGGGGAACCTATTATCAGCTTTGCAGTAGAAGATATTTATGATAGCTAATTACTGCAAAATTACACTTGACAAACCTTGCTCACTATGCTATACTGTATACAGATACAGAAAACACATAAGCAAAACTGAAAGGGAAGCAAGGGAATGAAGTTCAGAGACATACCGCAGATCAGTAGGGCAAGCTACCAGACAGACGTGCCGCTTGATGCCATTGAGGACACGTTGGCACGATACCAGCAACAGTATAACTTGAACATGGAGCCAGACTTTCAACGCGCACACGTCTGGACAGAAGAACAGCAGGTACGATTCGTTGAATTCCTGTTGCGTGGAGGGCAGAGCGGACGCACCATCCTTTTCAACCATCCAGGCTGGATGACGACATTCAAGGGTGAGTTTGTGCTGGTTGACGGTTTGCAACGATTGACAGCAATACTCAGGTTCCTTCGAGGTGAAATTAAGGCGTTCGGGCTTGCCATTGATGAGTTTGAGGGCCGTATCCCAACGGGCATTTCGCTGACGTTGCAAGTCAACGATCTCAAGACCCGCGACGACGTGCTGCAATGGTACGTTGACCTCAACGCTGGCGGGACGGTTCATACCGATGAAGAAATCGCTAAAGTGAAACGGATGAAGGAACAGGTTTGAGGTACATCATTTGTTGGAAGTATCTAAAAACCTGGAAAGTATCGGGGATATTAAAATCAAATTTGGTTATCGTATCTCCTAAGCAACACGATATATTGCATCAGCTCTAACACCATACCTCAAGTCTAAAATGAGAGGTTGGGATATGTTGTAAGCGGTAACGGGTATAATCTTAATTGTGTAATGTATAAGTAAGGGAGAATATTCTAATGGCAAAGGCTAAAGTGACAAATGATATCGAAGTAATGGACACTAAACACCAAGGTATGGAACAATGGGACGATAGTGTATTTGACGTTAATGTAAATGAACTTAATGCAGAAATCTCTAATGGCAATACGCTCTACTTGTCAAAGCAAGACAATAAAGTACAATTGCGTATCATCTGGCAAAACACTGTAGACAAGAAGTACTTTCATATGTTTGAGAGTGACTTTCAGGGTAAGAAAGTTACCCAGGTATGTTTCAAGGCAGTACAACTTGTCGGTGAAACCTTGGTGCCAGTAATGGTAGTAGGCAAACCGACACACGTTAAAGAGATTAATCGTATTTTGCAAGCGGTTAAAGAAGATAACGGTATTAAACCGTTGTCACCTAAAACAGGTATTGTGCTTACTTTCAGTAAAGAAGGTACAGGAATACAGACGAAGTATCACGTCAACCCCACACTCAAACAGATTGACGTAATGGAGCACTATTACAATAGTTTTGATGAGAGCATAGAGGAGTTTGTTGCAAAACTGACAAAACCAAAAGAGAACACACAGAATAACTTTGATATAGACGACAAAGACTTGTTTGACGATTAAAGAGGAAACTGTTATACTACTAGGGGTATGGGTACACCATATCCCTAGTAGAATTTAAGGAAGTGGAGATGAATATTATGCAAACTATTACACAGGTAGACGACTTGTTGCAAAGCGGAATTAAACGAGATTATGAATATAGCACAGCATATTCTGTGCTATTGGGGGACACTTACCGTATTGCTAAAAGTAACCCTGAAGCATTAGAAGAATTGCGGAACAAGTACCTGGGTAAGTATTTGGCAATGACAGTTAGTCGGGGGAATAAGTATGCTCCATAAACTTGTCTACTTAGTAGCAGAACACGGTATGCCCGCAATACCGAAAGCATTAAAGCAATACACTCCTCAGTATGAATTACTTACAAGTATAGGTAAAGACGGTTTAACAAGTGCTGCTTTGCTTAAAGATATTAGTCTAACCCGATTAGAAGAATTATATCAGCAAGGCAAAGACAGTATGTCAAAAGAAGGTAGTGGTAGCCAGCAAGACATAAGAGCAATCCTCACAAAGCATATGTATCAGCAAGTAAAAGATGCTGGTACAATGCCATTAGAGGAACAGCTAGAACTTTACTCAATTATAGCAGCATTCAGCAAAGGTAAAGTTAGTCTCGTAGAAAATGATACAGGTTCCTTCGATGACATTAAGCCAGATGACCATACCATTACACCTTCAGGCTTTGCCCCCATTGATTATCTCAGTGGGGGTTTCGTACCACACACCCTTATGCTTATAGGGGCAAGTAGTGGTAGTGGTAAAACATCAATGATGCTATCTATTGCAGATGATATTGCAAAACAGCATAGCAAACGAGTAGTATTTGTAAGCCTGGAAATGACACGTAATGCTGTTGCTAATAGAGCAAAACATCTTGCGCTAAAGGACAATACAGATAATCTTATTATAGCAGGCAGTGTATCTATGAATGACATAGAAGAGTATGCAGACAATAACACTATCATCATCGTAGATTATGCAGACTTGCTTATTACGAAGTATGGTTCAGACACACGACTAGATATTGCAACTATTTATGCAAACTTGTTGAGAATGAGCAAGCGTGCTTTCTTGCTCATAACTGCTACACAGTTAAACCGTGATGCGACTATCACACTTAACTCTCTCTCGGAGAGTAGCTATAAAGCGTTCTACTCTGAAGCTGTATACGCCATATCTAAGGGCGGTATGGCAATAGGTGATAGCACGAGTAACACAGTATCATTTATGTGTCTAAAGCACCGTTATGCAGTGTCTGGTAACAAATGTTCTTACAACTACAATTATGAAACATTGCAAGTAACATCAGAACCTGTGAGTGGGGAAGTGTTGGCATATGATATGGAAATCTAGAGTGACAAATTCTATTAAATGATATAGAAACAAGGGGGTAAACTATGAAAGCCATTAAGAACTGGAATAAGGAAAACTGGCAAGATATCTATGAAGAAGTATGCAAGGACGTTGCTATCTATCCTACGGGAAACAGTATGGTGTGGAGTGACCAGGGTAAACAGGTTACTGTGTTCCTTGATGAGATGTACTTGTTGCCAGCATTAGCAGGAGAAGTGGGAGAGTTGCTTTCAATCTATGCTAAAGCAACACGAGATAACCAGGGGAACATAGAAGAGGAAGATATGGAGAAAATTAGCAAAGAGCTAGGCGATATCCTATTTATGGTGAATCAGCTTGCTAGGGGTAACAATGAAACTCTAGAAAGCATTGCACGAAAGAACGCTAACAAACTATTATCTAGGAAAGAACGGGGTACAATTAAAGGTAGTGGGGATAACCGATAGTGCAAGTACATTTGTCTATTGATAATGGAGTATCCACTATTGAGATAGGCCTTGTAGTGGATACTTTTGAGTACTTATACGCTATAGTAGAGAATATACTAGACGACTATAGCCCGTGTATAGTTCAGATAGCCACTCTATTTACTAGTGAAGTATTCGATAGTTTGCCTGATGTTAGTTTGAATTAAGGGGGGATAATGGAGTACTTTGTAATTAGAATTACAGAACATAGTGTAGCGTGTGCTAATATCATTGAACCGACAGAAGGGGGATATAGAGTAGAGTATAGGGGTATGATCTACTGGGTTTATGGACATAAGCCTGGAGATGAAATTAATCTAGTGGACTTGCGAATTAATTAAAAAAGAGAGATACGAATATGCCCTGGTATAATAGCCAGGGCATTTTAGTCTTTATGGGGGATGTATGAGTATCAATGAAGAGCTATGGAAAGGAAAGTATGCTGCATACCCTGGTGAAACATATGAACAGGGTTGTACGAGGGTAAGTGAAGCCCTAGGTATTCCTCAATTAGAAAGCATACTGAGGAAAGAGTTATTTAGTGTTGGTGGTAGAGTTTGGTATGGAGCTGGGAAGTCTAAGCCGTATATGGTCAATTGTGGGTTGTTCAGTGTTGACGATAGTGCAGAAGGTTGGGCTAGTTTAGCACACGATGTACAACTATCCCTGATGAAGGGTATGGGATGTGGAGTAGATTATTCGGCGATACGGCCTTATGGGTCATACATAGCTGGTAGTGGTGGTACGGCTAGTGGTGCAATAAGTACAATGCATATTATCAATGAGATTGCTAGACACATTATGCAAGGGAACACGAGAAGGGCGGCTTTGCTCTCTCAACTTCACTGGAAACACGGTGATATGGATACCTTCATAGACGTTAAGAACTGGAATGAGGAGTATACCCGACTAAAGACAATAGATGCAATAGGCTACCCAGCACCACTGGATTTAACTAACGTATCTGTTCGGCTAGATAATGACTTTCTAGATGCATATTACAATGGAGATAGTGTTGCTCATACGGTGTGGAATACGACTACATATAATATGTTTAGCACTTCAGAACCCGGTATTCGATTTAATGCTGATAACCAGATATTAACCAATGCGTGAAATATAACGCGCCTTTAGCCAGTAATGGCTATCGAATAACCTGAATAACAGGGAAAGCCTAGAGATAGGCAATCCTGTGGGGAATAGTGCAAAGATGCAAACTAACCCGCAACGACTACCAAAGGATACCCTACACCGAAGTGGGGTATGTGGTATAGTCTGAACTGCACATATAATCTAATCTATGAAAGTGCAGATAACATAATGGTGGTGAAGTGGTTTCAGCATATGATAGAGATACTTGTGTTCTAGGAAGTATAAATCTAGCAAACATCACACACATAGACCAAATGGAAGAAGTAATCAAATGGGCTATGCTAGCTTTATTGCGCATACGACATAGAAGTATGTATCCTACTGAGGAATTCAAGCAAGTAGCAACACAACACCCTCGTGTTGGGCTAGGTGTTATGGGCTTGCATAACTGGCTTATACATCGAGGGTTGAAATATGAATGGTGCAATGAGCTAGATGAATTGTTCAGTGTTTTGCAAGATATGGCAATCTATTATGGGGAGTATTGGTGCAATAAGTATGGGTATGCTCAATTAGAAGGTCATATAGCGCACGCGCCAACAGGTAGTATTTCTAGATTGTTTGGTGGGGTATCATCTGGCATTGAACCAATATTTGCACTTGCGTATAAGTGGCGATATACGCTTAACAATGAGCTACAAGAGCAAGTAGTAATTGATAGCAATGTTGAGACATTTATGCAACAAGGCATATATGTTAGCAGCATTGAAGATGCGTATAGCCTTGCCGCTTTAGAAGATGGGTTTAAGCGTCGGGTAGAAATGCAAGCACATATTCAGAAGTATTGCGATAATGCCATAAGCAGCACTATCAATCTACCACAATGGGGAACAGAACATAACAATGAGCAAACTCTAGACAAATACCGTGCTATCTTGCTTAGGTATATGCCATATCTAAGGGGAATAACAGTATATGCTAATGGTAGTCGTAGTGGACAACCATTGACAGCTATACCAATTGAGGAAGCATTGAGAGAGAAGCACGAGACAGACAGCCAGTACAGTAATTGTAGCAATGGTGCTTGTGCTCTATAGATATGAAAGATAAATACTGCATAATACTACTTGACAAACCATGTAGGGTATGCTATACTATATACAGATAAAAAAGAAAAACACTAGTAACCAGAAAGAAGGGGTAAGACTATGAAAGAGATTATGTTTAATGGGTATACGATTATCGTACGACAAACGGACAACGGAAACTATGAAGCGGTGATTGTGAAGCCAAATGGGGAATATGTTGCAGATTTCAACCACTGGGACCAAAAGGTGGTGGTTATGGTAACAGGCAATACAGAATCACAAGTAATAGTAAAAGAGGCAAAAGAGATAGTTTTGGAGGATATGCATATCTACGGTAAATAAGAGAGAAAAGAGTTTTGCTAGTTTCTCTTCATTATAAAAACTAGCATATACTACTAATAGTAAACAGAAAGAAGGTAACAAGATGAAGGAAGTATCAATGGTGGAATACCTTGATCATAAGATTATAGTGTCGAAAACACCTAGTGAATATCAGGCAGTTATTATAAAGCCTGATGGAACCTTTGCAAAAGTCACACAGAACGGTTGTATTTGCTATACTAATGCAAAGTACAAAGGGGATTGCATCACCCTGGCAAGACACATTATTATGTTAGAAGAATACGTATAACGGAAAAGAGTTTTGCTAGTTTCTCTTCCAAAAACTAGTATATACTACTAATAGTACACAGAAAGAGGGTATACGATGAAGGAAGAATCAATGGTGGAATACCTTGGACATAAGATTATAGTTATGTAAGAAACAATCTTATAGAGATAAATGCTGCTTATTTGTGGGGATGATAGGGTTTCGACTAGAGTAGGGGTTAGCTTAACGGTCAAGGGGTATACCTTCGGGTATGCCCCATACTTATCAATTTATGAGGTTATACTATGAAGTTTTATGTAGGTATACATATGCCAAACTGGATACCTCGAATGCAGATACCATTTATGGTTTCGAGAAGGATATTAGAGAAAAGAAAGAAGTTACCACGTGCAAACGTGGGATATGCGCTAGATAGCGGTGGATTTACTGAGTTGTCTAAATATGGTAAGTGGAGCCAAACTCCACAACAATATACCGACATAGTACATAGAATAGTAGACGGTGTAGGAAGAAAGCCAGACTTTATTGCACCACAAGATAGTATGTGTGAACCCTTTATATGCCAAAAGACTAAAAGAACAGTAGAACAGCACATGGTAGATACTGTTGAGAACTTCATTTTACTACGTCAACTTGTAGATACATCCCTTTATGTATTGCCAGTCATACAAGGGTATACGCTAAATGAGTATCTACAGTGCATATACCTGTATGAGCAATACGGTATTGTGTTATCTCAATATCCTATTGTAGGGCTAGGGTCTATATGTAGACGACAAAAGACGAAAGAGGGTATCAATATAATCCAAACCATTGCTAGTATGGGTATATCACTCCACGGTTTTGGCTTAAAGACAACAGCACTAAAAGAAGTCTCTACCAATATTGCAAGTGCGGACAGTATGGCATGGTCATTCGCTGGTAGAAGGATACCGAACCCTAGCGGCAAGACTAAGAACCTGGCGAATGACTACGGATATATGATGAAGTGGTATAATACGTTAAAAGATAGTTGTGAGGGGTTAAATGAAGAAATATGTTGCTGATGTACTGTACGTGCTTTCGGTTGTGTTGGCAAATACTATGGTAGGTATATTAGGAGAAAGTGCAGCATACATAATACCATTGGTGCTCATAGCTGTAACGATGACAACCAGGGATATATTGCACCAAACACGGAAACGGTGGTATATGTTCTTCCTTATTGGTGTTGGTAGTGTGTTGTCATATCTTCTTTGTGTAGACTTCTTACCCATTGCCATTGCGTCGTCAAGTGCGTTCCTTGCCTCTGAGATTGTAGATTATATAGTATTCCAAAATCTCAAAGGTAGTTGGGCAACTCGTGCGTTCATAAGTAGTGTAATAAGTAGTCCAATCGACAGCGCGGTATTCATAACTATCGCGTTTGGTTTTAACCCCATACTAATTTTGGTTCAGACTACATTGAAAATTATAGGTGCATTGTGGACAATTTGGGTATATGAGAAGGTAAAGGAAGGGTAAATGCTATACGTAGGTATGGATTGTAGTATCAAAGATGTGGCTTTTGCAGTATCTAGCAAAAATGTTTCAGTACACTATAGTACTGGATTGTCCCTTGAAAGTGATATTGCAGAATATATGAGGAAGGCAAATGACGTATCTTACTGGCTTACATCACTTGATGAGGATTACACCTTACTTATTGACTTTACGATGTTTGCAATGAAAGCTAGACAATCACAAATGCGATTGAATAGCCTATTCATAGGGTGTATTATCGGTATAGTAGGTACAGACAATATAAAACTAATTGAACCGCTAAACGTCCGCAAGGCATTAGGACTAAAGGGGAATTGTGAGAAAGAATTGGTATACGAGAAATTCAATACATTGTATCCACAATACAATATCTATACATATACGATAAACCATATACAAGATGCTATTGTGTTGAGTGTTCTAGGGGAAAAGGGGAAACTATGAACGTAGAAGAGATTATAGAACGCAAAATACCTGTGCTGGCTAGTTTTAGTGGGGGTAAAGATAGTTGTGCTATGGCACTATATTTGCTCTATGAGAGTGGAATACCAAAAGAGCAAATACGTCTCCTGTTCGCTGATACAGGATGGGAACATCATTACACTTACTCCACAGTACTACGAATGGCAATGCATCATCCTATACAAATAGTTAGGAGTAAGAAGTATGATGGTATGGTAGGACTTATGGAGAAACGAGGGATACCTACACAGTTAGTTAGATATTGCACCCAAGAACTAAAGGTATTTCCTTTAAGAGAATATCAGAATAGGTATGATGAGTACATAACTGCTAAAGGTATACGGAAAGAAGAGGGTACGTATAGGAATGGTAGGGGTGAAGTTGACGAATTTGAATTAGATTTAGGTACTATGATGTATTCATGGTACCCAATAAGGAATTTCACTTTGCAAGATGTGTGGGATATACACGCAAAGTATAGGTTTGAGCGTAATAAGTTATATGATTTAGGTTGTAACCGTGTGGGGTGTATGCCCTGCATTTATGCTAGTAAATCCATACTTAAACTTACTGGAGAACTTTTACCAGAACACATAGAAGAAGTACGCAAAGCAGAACAGAAAAGAAACTTTCCGTTCATATCTCCTATAGGCAAGGCTAAGTTTCATAACAAGGTAGCAAACAACGGTAAGCCATATGCTGATATTGACGCAATACTTAAGTGGGCTAATATGACAACGAAAGAAGTAAGAGCGTATAACCCAGAGGATGACCAGGATACTTGTAGTAGTGGATTATGTGAATAAGGAGATAGAATGAAAACAGAACAATTGATTGAAAACCGTCAATCCCAGTATAACGATGCGTGGTTATATACTGGTAGTGTTATGCAAACATTCAATGATGTGCTACACCAGAGCAATCTATTTACACGTTCACCGTTTGCACATAACTGGGTACTCATCCTCAGTAAATTGTTTCGAGCTTTGCATAGCCCATACAATGTAGACCACTGGCAGGATATAATGGGGTATTGCAAGCTGATAGTGGATTATATAGACGAAAGGAATGGGGAATGAAACTTCTTGTTGCTTGTGAGTATAGCGGTATAGTAAGAGAAGCTTTTGCAAAGATGTATCCTTGTTGGTATGTATGTAGCTGTGATATCTTGCCTACAGAAAAGGATTGCAGCCATAACTCTTTCCATCATATAGGGAATGTCCTTGATATACTTTATGAGGATTGGGATATGATGATAGCACATCCCCCGTGTACATACCTGGCTATTAGTGGGGCAAGATGGTTTAATGATGAAGGTAGGAGAGAGAAGCAACAAGAGGCATTGCAGTTTGTGAAAACGTTACTAGATGCACCTATACTCCATATAGCGTTAGAAAATCCTGTAGGGATTATCTCTACTCACATACGCAAACCTGACCAGTACATACAACCATATGAGTATGGGCATAACGAGCGTAAGAAAACAGGATTGTGGCTAAGGGGTTTACCCCTACTGCAACCGACACATATAATCACCGAAAATATACAAACAAGCATACACCATTGCCCACCATCTAAAGATAGGGGCAAAATTCGTAGTAAGACATTTCAAGGTATAGCTGATGCTATGGCTATTCAATGGGGTAGTTATGTAGAAAGGAGTGAGGTATGAAACGTCTACTCAAACACAGAGACGAATTAAACGTTATGCTATTAGCCAGTGGAAACTTTCCATTGGTATATTTATGGTTTACCACAGATAGTGATAGCTTACTGATGAATACTTTTGGAGTGGTAGCGTGTATTGCTTTAGATATGACCGTTGTATTGCAAAGCAATAAGAAGCAAAAGAATGTGTTTACCTGGTTTGCAATCGTTACGGCTACCCTATTTACCTCTGGGATTGCCATAGAACTATATGGCAAAGAAGGATGGTTACACGCTTCATTTAGCATCGTGCTGCTATTCACGTCACTATCGAATAGTATAGATGTATCACAGAAGCATAAGAAAGCAGTATCAGCACGAGGTAAGACTGCACAGAAACAATCACTCACAGTAAGAGAGCAACATCTGGGTGTATGACTATCTGAAAGAACATCAGATAGAGCATACAACGAGTAAGGAATTATCCGAAGCAATGGGTATGAATGATAACTCACTTCGGGTATATCTATCTGGGTTAAAACGCAAAGGATATTTACAGGTAGAGAATGGCGCTGTATCAGTTTTATAGATTGCGATATATCAATATAGGATTGCGATATATCAGTATAGGATTGCGATATATCAGTATAGGATTGCAATATATCAGTGATATAGGCGATTGTAATAGGGGATAAATTAACCTAATAAAAATGTAAGGAGAAAGATAAATGAGTTACGTATACCTCATACGAGAAACAGGGTGACACCGACAAGTATAAGATAGGGATAACTGATAGCCCAAAACGACGCATAGACACTTTACAAACTGGCAATTCTAATGAGCTAACATTTACGCGGGTATACATTGTGGAAACTTTCCAAATACTATAGCAAGTTCAATTGAAACCTTGTTGCACTATACGTACAGTAAAAAGCATGTACGGCTAGAATGGTACAATCTTTCAGACAATGATATTGATGATATAGATATGTTTGTAACACCCAATTTTTCTCGTAGATGAGGATGAACAAGACAATAGATACTCTCTAGGGTTATATACCTATAGATGAAGATATTTACTCAGAACAGAAACAACCACTCACAGTAAGAGAGCAACATCTGGGTATTCGACTATCTGAAAGAACACCCCAATGCATCATACAAAGAATTGTCTAACGCTATGGGGATAACAGAAAGCACCATTCGTACCTATATAAAGTCATTGAAAGATAAGGGGATATATCCGGTACTTATAGTGATATAGTACCGTTATAGAAGGGTGATTGTAATCAGATATATGTGAAGTTAGATAAAAGGAATGATGTATGAAGCCAACGTACATATACCTTTTGCAACTTGATTGTGAGCCTTACTACAAAATAGGGGTTACTAGCGACTTGATAAGAAGGAAAGATAATCTACAAACTGGTAACCCCTTTGAATTGAGGTATTTTCATACTGTACGTTGCAAAAGTAGGTATATTGCATATAGTACGGAAACCACACTACACCATAGATACAAGAGATATCACATTCGTCTCGAATGGTATCACTTACCCCTAGACAAGTTACTTGACGCGGTATCTATTATATCTCAAGTGGGGGAAACAGTATCTTTTGATAAGCTAAAAATGGGTATTGACAATCAGTGTAGGGTATGATATACTGTATACAGATAGAGGGATATATGGCATACTATAAGAACACAATACATAACAACCGCCTATTCATTCGTTGCATAGAGTGTGGGGATAGCTATAAACGGCAGCACATTGCCCATATGGGAATAGACCTGGCAACAGGCTTATGGTATTGCCATAGGTGTGGTAGTGGTGGAAGGCTTACTGCTAACCAATTCTTAGAATACACTTCGGGTATTACTATATCAATGCCTGAAACTCTCATAGAGCTAGACCACTACCATACCTTACCACATATTCTAGTAGACGAACGGTATACATTGCTTATAAGCCAGCAAAACATTGATATGGGATATAGGCAATGGGCAATGAGAAAGCCTAATGGTGAAGTCATCGGGTACCATCATAGGTATGCTGGTGGCAAACAATCAGAGAATATAGGCTATCGAGGGTTAGGGTATGTTGGCAAAGAGCTATCTTCTACGAATATATTGCGTGTAGTAGAAGGGGTATACGATGTGGTTTTGCCCGACAGTGTATGTGTGTTTGGCAAAATCACACGCTCTTCTATCAAACTATTACAACACTACCCACTATGCCTTACACCAGATACCGACATAATCTACAGCAGGCATAACCTATTTCTCTTTGCTAAAACAGTGCAACACAGTAGCAATGTGGAGTATGTAGAGATATTGCCATCACGGGTTAAAGATGCTGGTGATATGTTTGCATATGACCAGGAAGCAAGAGGAAAGATTGTTACTCGTAATTGGTTTATCAATCGTATGAAAGAGAAGGGGATATTATGATACACGCCTGGACTAACCGCCCTATCTGTGGTACAATACATTAAAGTAGTATTAGTAGAAAGGATATAGGATGAATATATTGCACATCACAAATTTACCTACACTGCACACTAACCTAAAGAGTATACCGCACCACACCATAACAGAAACTACTTTGCCGAAGGTGCGTAAAGCGGTACAGAAGTTTGACTTTGCAGAATACGACAAAGTATTGCTCACTGGTGCAAAAGTCATACAAGTAGCCTTAGAACTTGCTGGGATATACGGCAAAGACAACAAAGCCAGTGAGGGTACCTTTAGCACTCATAACTATCACGGCTTTTGGTTTAAGATAGGCTCTTGCTGGTGTATGGCTACGTATGGTGAAACCGATAGCATAACACTTAGTTATCAAAACTTAGACATACAACGGTTTAGTGGTAAGCCGTCTCTACCTGCTATAGATGTGGACATAATACCACACATAGCTACAAAGCAAGTAGATATTGTACTAGACATAGAGACAACAGGGTTAGATTATCGAAATGAGGGCATAACAAGCATACAAGTCTATTATCCATCGTTAAATACCGTATCCTACATTGATACAAACATCCCCATTATCATAGAACAACTATATGACTATATAGCTCACTCAAAGTGCAAGGTCATAGGACATAATCTAATGTTTGACCTATGCTTCCTCAGTAACGCAATAGGTAAGTCATTCTTTGATTTTGATATTGTAGATACAATGCTCTTAAGCAAAGCACGAGGTTGCCACCATAATTCATTGAAACATCTGGCTACACAACACAGCAAGTATCATCCCAATGCGTATAAAGTCAATGGAGCATACAACAAAGAATATGCCATTGTGGATACTCTTTGCACATATGATATATACCAACACTACACGAGCAAGCCATTGCGTCCTATAGATCATCTTACAATGAAAAGTCTACAGGTATTCGGCAATGCCAAGTTGTCGGGTATATATGTAGATATGTCAAAACTAGACGCTGTGTATAGTGAACTTCAGCAAGAGATTGCGGTATTAGAGCAAACGTTGAACCAGTATGCTCCTATAGAATGGGGCAACAATAATCAGGTATCCGAAGCACTACAGCGCAATGGCATACGACTAAATACAAAGACAGCTACTGGTAAGTATAGTGTGTCTGTACAGGCTTTAGAGCCGTTGAAAGAGAGGTATACTGTAGTGGATACACTGTTGCAATATAGGACACTCACAAAGCTACTAGGAACGTTCTATAGCACATACAAGGACACTTTAGACATAGAGCACCCATACCTACACCCTGAAGTGAAGGTATTGGGTACCGATACTGGTAGGACGTCTTGCGTCAAACCAAACATACAACAGGTACCAAAAACGGTAAAGCGCATATTCACAAGCCGTTATGATGGTGGTAGCATTGCACAATTTGACCTTGCACAATCAGAATTACGATGTGCAGTATGGTTGTCTGGAGATACTCTCTTTGCAGAAGCATTGCAGCAAGATGCTCATAAGGTTACTGCTAGTAAGGCATTTGGTGTACCTATGGAGGAAGTAACAGACACCCAACGTAAAGCAGCAAAAGCTGTGAATTTTGCTGCATTATACGGTGCAACAAGTGCTAGTAATTTAGCACAACGCACGGGTGCTGAAGAAAGTGCTATACAAGCATGCTTTGATGTATTGCAAACAGCGTATCCTCAACTAATACAATGGCAACAGAAACAAGTAGCTATTGCACTTCGTCATATACGAGGTATGGATACTTACAAGAAAGTAAGGGATTATAGGTACAGCTATCAGTATGGGGGTAGGGGAAAGGTAAGAAGGGAAGCAATGAACACTCCTGTACAGGCTATCTCTGCTTACATATGCCTAGAACTATGTTGCTATATAGCAGAACGTCTAAAAGAGTATAAAAGTATGCTCATTATGCAAATACACGATAGTGTGTTCATTGACACACACCCATCAGAAGTGGACATAGTGACCAAGATATGCAAAGAGGCTTTCTTACACCTTAACAGCATACCTCAATTGAATACCCTTCCTGGATGGGGATTGATACCGTGTGGGGGAGAATTGACGTTTAATCAGTCTATGTATGATGAGAGTGAAGATATAATAGCGTTGTCTAGTGAAGGGAGTAAGTAAAGTGGAAAAGCGAAAGAGGATAGTACCTTATTCTAGTGGAGAAGAGCAAGATTATTACGGTAAGCTTAATTATGCATATCTGAACAAACCAGGAAAGAAGAAGAGGATTAAGCGACGGCACCATAAAAGGGAAAGAAGGGAATTAAAAAATGAAAGTAGGTATGACAATGAATAATGGAATATCATTTGTGGCTGATATGGGGTACATAGTGTATACATATGCTTTTAATCCAGAAGTATGGTATGCCGATATGGCATGCCAAAAGTATACAATGCTATCAGGGTGTGTACTGGCTGATGAGAATAGGTTTTCTTATAGGAAAGAGCATAATAAAGAATATAAGGCAAACAGAAAAGATTATGGAGATAAACCAGAACACATCAAAGCCCGTGCATTTTGGAAAGAACTTAGATGCAATGCCCCATATAATGGACTTCATATAATCTCAATGTTTGGGGCAGAAGGGGATGATATTGTTGCCCTTTTATCCATACAAGAGGGACTATCTATTATAGGGATAGATAAAGACTACTATCAGATACCTAATGCTACAATACATAATGCAAAAGGTGATACAATGGGTATAAGAGAGGATAAACTACCCAAGGCTTTGGAAGATGTAGCGTGGAATAACGAGACCTGGCTATTACATCTAGCTATCAATGGGGATGTATCAGACAATATACCACGTCTAACACCTAAAGGTAGAAGTGGTTTACGGCTAGAATATGATGCTCTCACAGCAGACAACCCTACTGAACGAGCATATAAGCTTTTTGGTGATGAATTTCTAGATAATCTATACCAGGTCATTTTACCATACCCTAAACTAGTAGATACGGATATGACTAGAGAAGATGTGTATGAGCTGTACTCAAGAGGATTATGGTATGACACAGTACGCAATATGACTGAACGCATACCATTGCCTAATGTAGGAGATATCTATGGGGTATAAACAATTATGGAAAATACTTTCTACTCTAGAGAAAGAAATATACTTTCAAAGCAATGCTTTCTTGCTAGTAGAAGAGGTAGCCGATATACATATGTACTGGGAAAACAAGCAATACATAAAGTTCAGATATGGTGTTGCTAGGCTTATGTCTATTATGAGGTACTAATAAACACTGAATTTTTAGTGTTTATTCAAAAATACCAAAATTGGGTATTGACGGATGGGAGAATAGGGTGTATACTAAGTACAGATAGATAAACCACTAGTAAACAGAAAGAGAGAAGTACACAATGGATAGCACGGTAGAAAAAGTATACACTCAGTTCGTACACAATGTTTGCACACACTTCTGGTACTACAAAGGACTACTGATTATAGATATGAGCAAGAACACATCAGACTACACCATATATCACGAAAATGGGAAATGGGATATAGCAAGTCCTACCGACATTGTAACAGGCAACAAAATTAAGTAACCACAAACTAAAAGAACCCCTAGGGTATACCTAAATGGTACACTCTAGGGGTTTTTCTATTTCTAGACTATATCTTGTTGTGATGCATAGGCATTAGCATAAGCGTTGAATATACCACTAACTGATTTTGGTATCTATATCCATATCTGTACTATCTACTGCATAATTCGCAATGGCATAACTCATATTATCCGTGTGTTTAGTAGTATTTCTAAGCACATCATAGGCAAAAGCTAGTCTATTAGCGTGATTATCTGTAGTATCACTTTCTGCAACAATAGATATTGCAGTTTTAATAAGAGACATATAGCATTGTTGACGAAAAGTAACTGTTTCCGCAATAGAATATGTGTCTATATAACTCATTTGTTTCTACCCCCTTACAATTCTGAAGTAAATTCTACTAGTCCTGCTGTACCACCAGTTCTTAATTGATACATAGTCCCATTAGTAAAACTTCCGGTTTTAGTACCATACAAAGTAAGAACATTTGCGTATAGTTTATAGACTATCAGTCCGGTAGGAATGATGCTAGTAGTGGAGTAGAACTGAAACATTCCAGGAGAAGTAGTCATAATAGGCTCAGTCCGTAACACACCAGACAAAGACATAATAACAATAGAATTATCTGATGATATACCCATACCGAAAGATAGCCTTGTATAGGTATCGGCATACTTTGCGTAGCAATACCTTTGACACAAAGCTAATTCCTCTCCTATACTACGCTGTTGAAAAATATTAGGAGTATCCCCCTTCTCTACTTGTATTGCTTCTATATCTAATGTAGCATTTTGTGCTATTGCATCTTCACTCCATATGAATACTATCAGGTTATTCATATCATTTGGTACATTGCCCGTAGAAGTATCACTAAAACTAGAATATGTAGACCCATCACAAGCAATATTGCCTGTTAGTACCACATCTAAATTAGAAGACTTAAAGAAGTTACCTGCTGTGTAAGTAGAAGAAGTCCAAGAATTAACTATATCTTTAGCAGTATCACTAAAATGAGGACTAGGACTTGTTGCGCTATCCCCATCTTCTGTACCTGACCACGCTAGAACAGCATAACGAACATTGCCCGATACTGATAATTTGACATTGCCAGATATAGAGATTTTATCCCCTCGTACCTGCTTACAGTTTACCCCCTCAATTATCTGTGCTATTCCTATCCTTTGAGATGTGGCGTTTGGTTGTGTTAATCTAATACAGTAGGGTTGTGTATTGCCTGTTTGTCTCGATACATTGATAGCAGCAGATTGATATAGCACATACCACCTATCTACTGTATAATCGAATTCAGATACACTTGTATGGCTTGCTCCTCTTTGCCATACGGAAAAACTACCATTGATAAGTAGATTATTGCCTATACTAGTGGGTACAATAGGAGTTACATATTCGAGGGTACCATCACTAGATACACTCGCAATATCCCCTTCATTTGCCCCACTTGTATCTGGGACTATTCCACTACTAGTACTACTTACTGTTGGCAATGCAGCAGTATCTATAACTCCACTACTATCTGTGTCATAGGTAGTTGTTAACATAACAGTATCAGGCAATGTGAAGTATTGCCAGGATACACCATCGTAGTATGCTAATAGTCCCAAGGTAGTGTTAAAGAAATAATCTCCTTCTGATGGGGCAATAGGGAACGTATCTCCACTATCTATTGAGAAAGTACCACTATCTCCATTAACCCATTTTTCTGTATCAGCATCGTATATAAGGCTTTGCCCCTCAGTAGGCAATACGATGCTAGTATCAGTCAAACCTGATAAAGTACTACTACCTCCACTACCACCACCACTACCACTACCACGGCTATAATAGTATGTACCGCCTCGATACTTTTTGATAGTATCTAGCTCTTCAGATAGCTGATTGATATCATCTATAGACAGCCTACGAAGTTGCAATATTCCATTATCAGTTATCGGTACCTCTTTATCACTAGTAAAGGGTACAGTGTGATAATCCACTATGCTATGCTGTTCTAATTGATATGGGTCGGGCATATCTACTATATCATCTACAGTATGCCTATGTTCTATAGGGGGGAAACGAGTAGGTTTATCAATTATATTAGCCCATACCATAAAAGATGATATCATACTAGGCAAAGACTTAATGTTTTCGTCAAGGGTAGTAGATAGAGCGTCAATAGAGTTATGCATATTAGATATAGTACTATCTATCTGGCTTTTAAGAGAGTATAGTTCTCTTGTGATATGCATATAGGATAGAACTATATTGTCTTTCTTTGCCTCTTCTTTAGCTTTTGTGTATATCTGTTTCAATATATTAGACATATTCTACCCCTTTAAAAGTCATCACCTTTGATACTGTACTCTACTGCTTTTGCACTATAGTGATTATGCATCTCTTTGAGTGTTTCAATCCTTTCGTTTCGTTGAAAGTTCCCATCTCCTGTACTAAAGCTATACTCTTTTCGCAATACTGCAATAAGAATAGTTATACATTCTGCTGCACTAGCATAGATATTGCAAGTTAACCCGTCAACGTATAGCCTACTTTGCTCTTCTGTGAATTTCCAGTATCCCCTAATTAGATTAGATGTACTAGGCGATACCTCAGTATCATCACTATCATAGATTGTTGCTTCTATCCAGTTTCCGCTAGATGCTCTATATACTTTCTTGCTACTATGAGCGGGCATTATTTCTAGCTGAAACACTTGTACACTATGTCTATCTATAACATCTTCTATGATAGTATCGCTTAAGTCTTGGGGAATACTACTATCTCCTATTAGATAACGGATACTGGTTATTGTGCTTGTATATGATGCTGCCATATATTTAATCTCCTAATATTTAACCCTGCTTTCGCTTTTTAAGCCGTATAGTACATCTGCAGTTTGGGTGATACTTAGGCAAAATGCCTTTTTCTGGACTATCTCCACTAGCTACTTGTTTCATCATTTTCTCTATTTCTGCTTGTGCTTCTTCTCTAGAGAATTTTCCAGGGAATATGTATTCACTATTATGTTTAGGACTACATACTTTACACGTTCTTTCATCCCTTCTTACGATAACAACAGCTTTTATAGTATACTTAGGTAAATCATCTAGAGCTTTCTCTTTATCCCCTCGAACAAACCTCAATACTCCCTTTAGTATCCTACCTATAATCCCCATTACGATATTCCTCTTTCAACAGGTCGGGTAAGTATTCCAAACTCCACATAATATAGAGCTTACATAAAGTGTCTATATCGGTATTCATATCAATACATAACGTCAATAGCCTACTTTCAGAATAAACCTTCTCTCGTTTACCTTCAGATATCCATTTAGTATTGCTTGCTTCTAATAGTGGAATAATCTCTATAGGCATATACCGTTGAGTTATGTACTCTACTGTCTTCTGTATAGGTAGTTCTACGAATAAGTCTATAGGTATAATCCCATATAAAGGTTTATTGTCAAGCAATGGGTATACTTCTTTCTTCACAGTACCTTTTGCAACAACAAGCAGACTGTCTGTTAATGCTTCCATAGCATTGTAAAAAGGATAATTGTCATTCCAGTACGGTTTCACAGCACGATAGATAAGTAGTTCATCACGTTCTAAATCAGATACATTACTAGCCTTTGTTGCTACATAATCTATACTATCATCATTGCAATGTCTACAAGTGCATTGTGGCTTCTTTACCATAGACTTTTTCATAGACTTTAACATAGTTATTCCCCTATATCAGCCTTTAGCAAAGTCAATAACTCCTCATCTACACTTTTAATGCTATTCATATCTATAGAAGAGCTATCTATTTGTGCAATGTTCATTGCATCTTTGACGCTTATACCACACTCACATAGAGTTTTGACGTTATTTATCTTTGTAGTGAGTATTTGATTATTGTCTAGATATTCTGTATATGCTTTCAGGTCATTTTCTAGAGATTCTACTCTACTAAGCAAGATATTTATAGCGGTATCAATATCCATTGTTTCCCCCTAGTCTCTTTATTGTCTCTTCTGATATGTGTGGTAGTGATATAACCTCGTCTTCTACTTCTACTTGTTCTCTCTCTATAGAAACAAGATTATCTGTATCTACTGTATTATAACAATCTTCTATGGGATAACCCATCATTTCTCGTGCTTCATTGATTGTTATAATACCACCGTATACAAGCTTTTGGACATTAGCCGCTTTATCTACTTCTTTCTCTTGCAATACTTCTAACTTATTGAATTGAAAACTAAGCTCTATGCCGTATTCATAGAAGAATGTTCTATTTAGCTCTTCTGCAATGAAGGTAGCTTCTGGTATAATGGTATTCTCATAAAATGATAGTCTTTCCTCTTTTGCCGTAGCATAATTAGCAGAAGATGGTATCAGCAAAGATAGAGGGACACCCATAGCTATAGTTATCTCTTCCCTCTTCTGTTCTGATATAGTCCCATACTCCATATCTTTCAATCCATCTCCTACAGACATAGGGTTAACATTTGCACTTGTAACAGCAGTATTCCATGCTGACTTCACTCCAGATACAAGCTTTGACCACCATTGCTCTAGTTGAGATAGTTGCTCTCTAGTGGGTTTATCCAATACATTATCACTACCAACAGTCAATAGTGTTGCCTTTATTGCCCCTCTTTTAAAGAAGTTTGTTGTGAAAGTATCCATATTATACATAGCATCACTACTAGCAAGAGCTACTTGTACAGGAGATATTCCAGGGTACCTTGTATCTACGATATTAGGGTACCATATCGCTATGATATCCTTGTGCTCTATATTCGTAGTGATATTGTATGCGTTGAATATGTAGTAATCTGGTGCAAACGCATTTGTGCTATAATATGGAGTGATACTATTCGGCGGTATAGATATCGGCAAAGGATTAAAACCATACTCGTTAGTGTTCCTCAGTAGATATGCTGAACCGCTTAGGCAAAGTGATGCTTCTATATAGAATAAGTAATCCTTTAAATTCTTATGAAATTCCCTTATTGGTTGTGGTACTTCGTCGTTTGGATTATATTCTTTCCCTCTCCATTGATAGATTATGGGTATAGCTGATATAGTCTTTGCCCTAATATCCACACAACGATAGAGTGTCGGTACACTATTATATAGTAATGGGTAGGAATGTAGGGAATTGTCGGTATAATAGTCCTCTTCCCTTAGAAAATCATCTAAGGTAAGACTTTTGATATTGTGCTTTGCTTTATCGTGTTTAAGAAACATAGTTTAACCTCTCTATAGAGCACCCACATCTGCAATATTCGCTATCGGAACCCATATGTTCTGGCTTGTATCGCTACTGAACAATACTAATGCTTCCTCATTCGCAAGGGAAATTGATGTGGGCATACTAGCAACAAGATATATGTAGTTACTAGCAGCACAAGATATGGTGTAAAAAGCACCAGCACCTATCATAGCTACAATACGGGGGGTATCCGTAATGCTAGGCAAAGTCATATTAGCTTGCACTACCACTAAAACAATAGCTTCTGTTGGGAGAATTGAACCTGCACTTGTATGTAGTATAAATTCTGTACCAGCACCACTACCACCACCACCACCACTATCAAAATAGGTATTAAGAACGGACAAAGCAACACGCTTATTAGCGCCAGACCTTTGCAATAGCACGTTGTCTGTACCAGCAAGACCACCTACTTCTGTAATTGCATCATATGTGCTAATCTTTCCCATTATGCTTCTCCTAAGATATAATCATACCCTTCATCTAGTATATATGCAAAATCCTCATCTAGGACATAATCAATACTGCTGTCTGGAGTTATACTGTATTGCGCGGGTATTTCGAGGCAATCTAATATTGCTATGGTTTTGTTAGTAGAATATGAAAGTATCCTTTCGACACTCCATACCTTACCACCTATAAAGGCAAAATGCCCATAGTATTGTGTTTGTAGACCTGACGCAAACGTTCTTTGATGTGTATATATATCATACTCATCAGTAACACCAGCAGGTATAAATATCATTAGCCCTGATAACGCATAGCTTTGTCCACTAGCTGACCTGTATACACTACCCCCACTCTTCTCAACCCTACAAGGTATATCTAATATAGATATGGCTTCTGTAAAGGGTGATGGGTTTGTAGATGTAAATATAGGTGCCTCAGACGGGTCATCATCTGCTACGAATGCTTGTGTGGTATCTCCTACCCATTCCCCCCAAATTGGTTTTATGTCTACAGTATCTATAAGGCGATTATGTAGTACGCTTCTCATAGAATAAAGCTCATAATTTGAAAGTATAGGTGTTTCAAAAGCCATTATATTACTCCTAAACCGAAAAAGAAGGGCAATACCCCTATTATGAAGTATTGCCCCATATATTAAACCTTAACTTTCTACTTCTGTAACACTATCTAGCTCCGTAGGAACAGTTTTATACCTATTGCCATACGTAACAACCGTACCACTAATAGACAAAGTATCGGCACCCGTAGGACTTGCTGTAGCAATAATCCTAAGATATGGGTGTGTACTTGGCAATGCAATACCGTCTACCTCAATACCGATAATAGAATTTGTACCACCAGTATTAGTAGCCGCGGTATTAACTGCACTCCACGCAAAAGCAGTAGCACTACCTGCTGTGTTGTACGAGGCACTACCATACTCTACTTTGGCAGTAACAGTATAATCAGCTTCACTGCCTACAGACACAATAGCGAGTGCCTTATCAGCTACTCGCATATCTACACTGTCAGTAGGGATAGAAGTAGCAGCAGTAGTACCTGAAGAAAGAGACTGAGGAGTAACACTAGCGGCTACTCCCAAACGTTCATAGAGTTTTGCTTCAGTAGACATAATTTATTCCCCCTTTATTACTGGCATTTTACAAATGGGCTAACAGTATCGTCATCACCACTACCAATCGCAATAGTGCCATCAATCCATGGTTGACCATCACCACGCCAAATAAACCGCCAGGTAACGTTATCATTCAGAAAACCAACGTGCTCACTCGATTTAACACTAAGACCTTGTTTTTGCCCGATAGCATAGTATCCAAAGTCAGCCAACAGAATACCACCACTAGCAACAGTAGATGGAAGTACTTCACTAAATTCAATGGGAATACCCATAAAAGTCAACTTAGGAGTACCCTGCATATCTGGCATAAATCCAACAGCATCATTGTCAAGTGCAAAAAGCAAGTGTGACAGCAGTGGATTAACAAGCCATACTGCTTTTTTAAGAGAACTACTAATCAAACGACTACGCATTTTAGCGAATTCCGCAAGAGTAGGCGTTGCATCAGTAATATCTACGTTAATAAGCACATCAGGCTTATTGTAAAGTCCCAAAGGTTCGCCTACACCAGAACCGTTAATAAAGAGATAATCTTTTCGATAAGCAAGTGCTTCTGCTACCAGGCTAGTCAACACACTTTCAATAGTCATAGGACTATCAGTCATAAGTTCTTGTGTAACTTGGGTGTAACCTGCTTGTTTGTGAGCAGTAAGAGTAATTTGGTCAAAGGCAGGTTGTGTTTCGCTTAGTGCTTCATTTTCCCCTACTTTGACAAACTTAACACCACCATGGTACTGGCTTTGTCCTGCTACATAATCCCCTGATTGACGCAACACTGGAATATCTAGCGTACGGTTTGCCATAGGAAATACCCGTGCAAGGCGTTCAATGACACTAGCCTCTCGAGTTGCTTTAAGCAGGGTATTGATAAACTGTTCTGGTACAGTATATCCCCCATCCTCTCCAGTACCCTCGTTAAGACTTTTCACACCATATACATTTTTAAGTCGTTTGGTATCGTTACGATACACCGCAAGGAAATAGTCACCCAAAGACTTAATGCCATTGCCCGCGCTATCACTATCTCCACCTTTAGTAGAGAATTGCAAAGAACTGGCAGGTTTTGCATTGTTCATTGTTTCCAGGATAGTCTTAATTTGTGTTTCTAGGTTATCAATCTTATTATTAAATACTTTCATACTTTCTTTCTCTTCTTCTACTTTAGTCCCTTCTTCATTCTCCATTTCTTCACTAGTACCCGTAATTTCTTCTTTCTCTTTCTGTTCTTTTTCCATATCCATAGTTTTTACTCCTCTTATTGTTGCAATTGTTTCAGACATAGCGGGTATTGGGGTGATACTCAATTCCCCCATATCCCATCGTTTAATAGTCCCCTCAGTATCCCTTATAACGGTATGTGATAATGCCCCACTAGACAACCCTACTGCTTTTGCAGTAATTAGCTTCTCTATTTCTTCTATGTATCTATTATGTTTATCTAATTCAATTTCAAATTTGATACCAAAATCATCTATCTGATATGCCTTGACTGTTCCTATAGGATTATTCAACCCTGTACCATCTTTAGATTGCAATGTGTGGTTATAGTATACAGGCATACCCGTAACGTCTCGACTAAAGCCGAAGTGGGTATCTTTTGTAAAGGTTTCTCCTACTAAGTCCGGTGTATCAAAGATGATACCATATCCTTCTATGGTATCTGTATCTTTTCTCTTTACTTCATATCTCATTCTAGTTTATCCTCTCGTGCATCTTTATCTTCTTTCAATATCCTTGCTGCTTGTTTATAACTATCTACATTGCTACCATCAAAAGCAATAAGCAATGCATTATGTATCTGTTTCAATGATGCAACAGTATTCAGATATTGTGCTACTAGAGAATTGTTATTTTGTAGCAATTTGTCTACTGTTTCTGTATACTCTTCTAAACTATCCCTAAAATCTTTAACTTCATTCTTTAGAAACTTAAAGATATAGATTAAAACTGCAATAAGGATACCAGCATAACCAGTATCTTTAATCAATTCTACTACATATTCTTCCATATACCCCCTAGATTATTCTCTTAATGCCCATACACCTAATGCGAGGGCTATCACTATATCATCATTATACCCTGCTGGTGCACTATACTTACCGTTTTTCTCCTCAAAAACACTAAGCTCTTGTATCATATCCTTATTATTTAGCAAAGTTATCTTCTTTTGTTCTAAAAACACTATCAGGTTATTGATAAGATGCTCTTTTATCTCTTTTGTCAAAGTAACAGGCTTAAGTGGTAGATTAAGTGGGGTTAGATACTGCATTACTGGAACTCCCATACCTGTTGCATCTATCCTCATTATTTCTGGATTGTATCTCTTATTGAGAGTTACTAGCATATCCCCTAGTACCTGTAATTCCCATTGTCCTTTGTAACACTGTACTACCTCTTTATCTGTTACGTCAATAACCACTATAGCGGTATAATCGTGCTGGAAAGCAATATCTATGCCCATTGCATAGGTATGACCGTCAACATACTCTTTTGGCTTTCCTGTTGCTACTTCGAGTACATTTGAAAATAGTTGACCATCAGATATAAATTCAGCTAAAATCTCTTGCCGATATACTCTTTCTGGCAATGTCTCTTTTAGTGCATCTAGCTCACTATGAGGTATATAGGGATTGCTATATGATGAGAAATTCCATTGCTTGTATTCTGTCGAGGCATATATATCAGCAAAGTAGTTTTGTCCCTTAGGGGTACCAATCACCCATAGACTACCCTCATAATCTATCAAAGTAGGCTTTATCACTTGCTCTATTAGCTCTTTTAACTTTGTAACAACACCACCTTCATCTATTATTGCAAGAGCATATTTTCTACCTCTCATTCTATCTGGCTTTTCTGCACTCTTAAAGTCTATACGAATATCTGTATCGGGGATATATATAGTCCTATTTGCCTTATTCGCTATAGCATTGCCAGGTATGTATTTTAGTGTTTCATCCCATACTGGTGTTAAATCGTCAAACGTAGGAGCTACATATAAACGAGGTGCATTGCGATAATGATATAGGAGTAGGAACGCTGCTAAAGTGCTTTTTCCAAGTCTTCTGCCAGCACATAGAACATTATATCTCTTTGCTTCTTTTATGACAATATCTTGTATGGAGTGAAGAGTAGGGAATTCCTCATAAGACTGTGTATATGGGTTCCTCTTCTTTATGTCCCTTAGACAATTCTGTAATCTGTTCCCCATATTCTACTCCATAGCTTGTAATCTCGTTTCGTATACTTCGTATCTCTTTCCTTGCACCTAATGCTGCTATAAACGAGTTATTATCAATAGCACGTTCGTATAGCTCTTCGAGTTTCTCTATTTCTTTATGTAATTGCTCTATGTATTCTAATACAGTAGATATTTGTGGTTTCATTCTATATACTCTTTGCGAATAAAGCCAGTATGCCTATAGTCTGGTATCATTATGTATGCTGTCTTTTCATCGTAATGGATATGTCCATTTGGTATACCAAAATTGCAATATTGCTTTATACCAGCATTGATACAGTCAACGGAAAATGTAGTATCGCAATGCGCAACATATCCCCAATTTTCTATCTCTCGTGCTGTCTGTTGTCTGAATTCAATCTTTGCTAACGTATCTCTACTAATACACGTAAACCCTAGCCCCATACCATCACACTCTACTATATCCTTACCCTGTAACCAATTTGAATAGTTTAGAACAAATTTATCAGCAGTATAGTAGTATCCCTTATCAGGATTTAAAGCAACTGCACAGCTAGATAGATTATTAGCATTACGAAACACATAGGGAGAATATATAACACCAGCATCATACGCGATAGCACTTTCGACTAAAGATTGAATATCTGTATCTCTCAATATTATATTATCATCTTCCAAGCTTATCATATAGTCATATGAACCACTACCATTTACTGATAGAAATACCCCTCTTGCTTCATTCATCTTATGGGTGATGGTATCTATTCCCCTAGCTTCTTCTTTAGGATACCCTAGATACATTTGGAATAGATCTAGTCGCCCTATTGTATATTTCTGGTTGACTACGCTGTTAAACCATAGATAGTTCGGCCTATACAATGATGTAACAACTAGAACATCAGTTGTCATATACCCCCCTTTTAACGGCATAACAAAACCCTCTTGCTAATATGACAAGAGGGTTACTTTACTTCTATTTAGAATTATACTTAGTCAAACCATAAATCTGCTGCGATACGTTCCTCCCAAGACACCATTTTAATAGTAGCTCCGTCATACATACCATACATTGCCTTGGGCGCTCCGTACAGCCTACCAGACCGAGATATACGAAACACTTTGTTTGCTGGCAATTCAGCTATGTATTGGGAGTTTCCCCCCATCCTTCCTGCTATACCTTGGGCTATTACTCCTTGTACTAGGGTCAACAATGGGGAGGGATGAAACCCCTTTTCCACATCATTCCAATCTATTCTATCCCCTGTAACTTTAGCACCACCGCGATACCCCGCGGTATGTTTCATAACTACAATGCACTTGTCGGTGGTATCTGTATCATTGTCTGGGGATATAGCTATGAATTTAGGGTTTCCTGTACGTGTTTTCCCTAGGGTTACATTCGTTACTTTCTCCTCTGGGGTTGCATTAGCCACAGGTATATATGCTTTGATACGTCCCCTACCTTGTTCCCCTACACTAATTACAGTAATAGTAACATCAGCACCTTTTAGCTGCTGTTCTTCTACAAGTACGCCCAATTCTGCCGAACTATTCCCAACAGTAAAGATTTTCATTCCTATATCCTTATGACTTATATGAGTACCTCACTCATCTGTATATAGTATAGCATATCTCTGGGATTTTGTCAATCCCAGATTTTATACTTATGACGAATGAGTACTGGCATACCATATACCAACAACGTCTTACCGTCGTTAGCTATGTCTACCCCATCAGGTATACCGTAGTGGTTATGAGTATGAAACGAATATCCAAGTATCTTTGTTGGTACATCTGTGTTCATTGCATACGATAGGGCGAATTGTTGTTTTGCATAATGTTCTAGCAAGGAATTAGCCTGATACCAGTATCGCATATACGCAATGTATAGCGCAAGTAGATTACGTATAGTACCCACTAGAACACCAGTATTATACCCTACCATATTATGACTGTTGGGAAAAGCATAGTGGTATAGCTCTTCATCTTTTATGGTAAGTCTCTTTGCCATAGCATACAAGGAACTATCGTACCAATTATCTATCCCAGCATACACATAATGCGATATGTCCATAGGAACATCAATAAACATCAAGTCCCTTTGATATACTATATCAGCATCAGTAAACACTACGATATCTTCTAATTGATATCCATTATCTAACAACCAAAACAAGTATTCACCGTGTTGCAGACAATTATTTATGCTGTCTTTAGCAGGATTTACCCGTACATACTCTATGTAGTCTGTATCTTCTTTATCATATCCTACTGTGAATACTACTTTATCTACTGAGGTATTTTTGATATTGTCTAACGAAGTAATATAGGGTGCTGCTTTGTGCTCATATCCTTTGTCAAACCCTGTTGCTACTACTATTTTACGCATTATCATACCCCTTTGCAATCTTTAAACTACTTGCTATAACACTATCCATATTCTGATATTGGTATAGACCTAGCCTACCTATAGGAATAATGTTTTTGGGTACATCTCTGGAGATATACTCCATATAGCTCTTATCAATAAGCCACGGCATAGGATATGCCTTTGTTCCTATAGCATCAGTAGTGTATTCTCTACATCTAATAGGATTATTGTAGTAGGAGATACGCGGTAAATTAGAAGATAGATACGTACGGGTATAGGGTATAGCCATATCTAGATGGTTGACTATGCTTTCTGTCTGATGGATTGTATCGGTATCTATACTCACATATCGGTATGGTAGATACCACCCTGTAAGCTCTCCTATACAACCACTATAGAAATAAGTATCTTTTGGGCTATACATAGACATATCCCAAGATACACCATACTGAATACCTATATTCTTATGGTTAATCATATTTTGCAGCATTGCAGTATATCCATTTATAGGTATACCCTGGTATTTATCTCGAAAGTATGATGTACTATAATCTTCCCGTACTACCACGCGTTGAACTATACCCGGTGGTAGTTTTGATAGGGGCAATCCCCATTGTTTTCGACTATAACCAGAAAATACGATATTGGTATATGCTACCCCAAACCTATCTATCAGGTATTCATATGCATTGTTGTAAGTTCCTACACTAGGGTATGGGTAGTTGTGGTCTTCTCCATACACAGCATCTAAACTGCGTAACGATACAGGCAAAGGTATCTCTCTATTTCCATACTTACCTATAACCTTATGTTCATATGGGTATATGTGTGTGAACCGTGACACATAGTCATACACCATCTTGTTGTTAGTATGGAAGATGTGCATACCGACTAGTTGGTATCCTTGCTCATCTTTCACCATACCACCGATAACACTATCTCTTTCGAGTATCTGTACTTTATACCCTTTATCAGCAAGATATCCTGCTACGGTACACCCTGCTAAACCACTACCAACAACTATTATCTTTGTCCCCATTATATCATACTCCTAATATCTTCTGTACATTACGTCAATAGTACTTTAGTACTACATAAGAAATACCCCCTAGATTAACTAGGGGGCAATTTTTAAAGTATTTAGATATCACAAATTGAGAAGATATGAGTATGGCACCTTCTCCTCAACTTGGTTACAAAACTCCTGCCAACAATCTAGCTTATGGCTATGTCTTTGTTCTACTATAGTTCGCAATACCTGGTAGTTACCATACCAATACCTCAATTGCATATAGCTACTTGGCAACAATCCTATTAGCCTTTGCCAGATAGTTTTATCTCTTGTGCGCTTGAAATACTGTAAGTAATCATTCAATAGATACAATATAACCGGTGGTATATGTGTTGCAAAGTGTGTTTGTTCAAAACTATCTATTTTATGCAACGTATGCATCGTTGACGTTGACAATGTTGTTGTTCCTACTTTGTATGTATCAATCTGTTTCCACATATATAGTGGAGCATAGATACTGAGTGTTATGTTCAATGTACGCATAACTTTGCTATGCGAATTGCCCGCTTTGATTAACTTTTCTAGCAATACTCTATCGTTATCCCCTAAAACGTCCCTCGTACTATCACTATTCCTTTGTGAGTAATAACTTAGTCTACACCCTTGCATAGATATTTGCCAGTTTGGTGTATCTAAAATATCTATTCTCATAGAGATACCCTATCGCTAATATCTACTTTCACAACCCTGAACATATCCTCATAATCTTTACCCGCTACACTATACCTAACATAAGGCTTATTGACTTCTATCATACAGAAATTCTCAAGCATATCGCTTGCACGCTCAAAGCCAAGCTGCTTAACGAGTTTAGATTGAGAAAGTACTACTAGCCATATGTTAACTTTCCTGGCTTCACTACTTATCTGTTTCAATGCTTCCGATACAACACCCTTTTTCGTATTCGCAGTAATAGCGGGCAATTCGTCAATCACTAGAAACACATCATTGAACTTGACTTTGCTATCAGCATAATATTGTTGGTATCGAGTATTCATAAGCTCTAGTACCGCTTGAATACCACCTTCTATCTCTCCATATTCCCTACCACCACCTATACATTTTTGCAATCCCCATTGTCCTTGCCTATGATGTGGATTGAGAACTATAAACGAGGCATTAGGGATTGTATCCATAATCTGTTTAAAGGTATACTCTACATATGTAGACTTACCTGTACCTGTACTTCCATAGATTAGGAGATGGTACCCATACCATTTAGGCAATGTGGACTTTGATAGTTTACCTAAGAAACTATTCATTCTAGCAATCCACTTTGCAAAATCTTCTTTTATCCCTACTTTGTTATCGGCTCGTTTACCTTTGCCCTTCTTTGGCTTTATCAAAACATAGATAATGCCGATTACAATAAGGGCAATTTCTGCTTTAAAGATATAGTCTTCCATATTCCCCCTTTAGTATAAGTCCCCCTTCCATTTACTAGTGTTTTCTCTACCTGTACTTAGTATAGCACAAGGTATGGAGTTTGTCAAGTGTTATTTAGAAGTAATTATCTATACTAACTCTCATTCCATATAATCTCCGTAGCAAGAGCAATAACAGTACCCATAACTATAGACAAAATGATGATAAAAGCGTTTGAGATCTCATATCCCAAACTGGCTATCATTTGCCCTAGTATATGCCCCGGAAGATTAACTAGCCCACTATACAACCCTGTAGCTGTCATTACAACATCAATCATAGATGCTATGATGATTACAGACATAAATACTACATTGTTATGGGCTTTCTTATTCCTAATGCCCATGTGCTCTAGATATGTAAACGTCAATTGACTGAATACCGCAAGGGCAACAGCCAGGGTATAATCACTCCCAAACGCTACATAGAACATATAGTTTGCATAAGCTCCCATAATCCACAACCCAACGGCGATAACCTTTAACATCTTAATCTCCTCTTATTCGGTATAATCTGCAAACACTGCTATATCTTCTACCTTTAGAATAATTGTATCACCTTCCAGTGTAACTCTATCCTTGTGAACTATACCCGTTCCTACTCCAGGTATATCTAGTAGTATCGTAGGGCTATTAACACATACATAATCCACCCTTCCAACCACACTCTTTGTACTACCTTCTTCTGTTTTCTCTTCTGTGTGTTTAATCTTTTTAGATACTATTTCTGCATTATGTACTTCTACTAGTGTACCTCTTTTTACTACGTTCCTCATCTTGTTACCTTCTTTCTGTTTACTATTAGTAGTATATACTAGTTTTTGGAAGAGAAACTAGCAAAACTCTTCTCTCTCTTATTTACCGTTTTACAATCGCTCGGTTACAATCTCAACCGAGCGGACAACCTCGTAGAAACTTTCGTCAGGCTCGAAAATGAACGTTGCACTACCATCCTCACTCACAATACGCTTCATCCCCTGAACCCTTATCAGGGTGCCTCCGTTCTTAGTGAAATTGGAGAATTTGAGGATACTCTCCAGCAAATTCACAGGCAGAACGGCTTCTACAACCTCTGCCTCCGCAGCGATTGCATCAAAACGTGCAACCGCTTCCCTGGTGTTGTTTGGCAGAGTTTCGGAGGTCTCTACGATAATGCTGTTGTCTCCGAAAATCCGTCGAAGTTCCGCTACCTGTTCTTCTCCAGCTTCATGGCGCGTCAGTCTCAATATCCTTATCTCTTTCATATTCTTACCCCTTCTTTCTGGTTACTAGTGTTTTTCCTATCTGTATACAGTATACCATACCTTTTCCTACTTGTCAACCCCTATTCTCAAGGAATTTTAAAGTATTTATCTTTCATATCGAGAGGCATATTCGCACTTTTATTACATATATCACGGTGCATTCTAATCACATATTTTGCAACACAATTGTACTGATTTTCAACTAAGGAATTTTCCATATCTAGATACCTGAAGGCATATTTTAGCCCTAAATTTTTAGTCTATTTATCCCATTACAAAGCCTAAAAGCCCAATTTAGACACAGTAAATAAAATAATATACGTTTTAAGTGATTGCAAAGGGATAAATAGACTATATAGAAAAATGCTCTAGAAAATTCTGTGGTTTAGATAATATCGTATTCTTCTGACGTTCCTTCTATTAGTAGTCTATTAAGAAAGTTTGTACTATTACTATCTAGTTTTGGGAGTCTATCTCCCTGTGCGCAAGAGATAATAGTAGTTGAACGTATATTTGCAAGCTTAATCTGGTATTGTTGCTCCTGGGAATAATAACCCCATTTGTAAAACCTTATAGCAATACCGATAGCAATACCCATAGAAGCAATAATGCTAGATAGCAACAGAAATAGAACAGTATACCTCTTTGCAATAAGTACGATGGGCATATGCTCTTCTTGCCAGTGTATAGCTTCATTCTCTTCTAAATTAAGCATCGTACTCTCGTGCTGTACCCTACGCTCTCGAGTACTTTCTAATTCTGGTTTTACTACACCATATACCGCTACAATAGCAATAATAGCTATTCCTAATAGAGCAAGAGCTAGTTTTCCCACTTTATCTCCCTTAGAGGTATTGTTGCCCCATACCATTACAATATGGGGCAATATACTTCCATTACAATCTTTCCATATTCACGCTTTATCTCGTAGGCAACATATTCTTTGTAGCTGGTTTTGATGATTGCAAACTCTATAGTGTCGAAAACATAGATTGTACGTGGTGTAACTTCCATACCCTGTTCTACCGTAAGCATTGTGTACTCCTTAAGTAATCAATTCCTTAACTCTGTACGTAGTATAGCACAAGGTATGGAGTTTGTCAAGTCCCAATTTAAGGGTGTAGTACCAGTTGCAAAGCAACATCCTAGATACTATGGTTATTGCTCTTTAAGTATGCGATGTACTTGCATACGGCTAATACCATACTTCTTTGCTATGTTCGATTTAGGCATACCATCAGCAGCATCCTCAATCAATTTGTTTCGAGTATATTCTGTTAGTTTGCACCTATTATGTCGTTTATATTCTTTCTCTAGTGGCTGATTAAGCATTTTCTTCAGAAGATTACGCATACGACTACTAGGCAAGTATAACCGTATCTGTTTCCCATTTCGTATCGCACTTATGAATATGAATTGCATAAGTTCATTGATAGCATATGTGGTGTTGTGCTTCTGTGTTGTTTCTATTCCTCTATTTACTTTTAAATGCCCTATGATGTTAGGATTAAGATATTTATCATAGAGGTATACAATGTCTGTCTTATGAGCATAGTCATTTGTTGCTTTAGTCTTTGATGGCAACCATACTTTGTATAAGGGATCTTTCCCCTCGTCTGTTTGTTCCTCTTTATATTCATAATGAATAATTTGAGGAGCAAAGTCTTTTGGACACGTATACAACACATCTTCCATTTCTACATTATGCAACAGGTTTTTGAGAATAGTCTTTAAATCTTTCATCCTATTAGCTTTGCAATAGGATAATACTGTATCCCAATAACTAAATGAGAATTGATACCCCTTCTCTTCTATAGAACTTGTATCCATTAGCGTTATACAAGTATTCATATGGTGCAATACTTCGTCATTAGTATACCTTAGTTCCGCTTTAATGTATTGTATCTCATACCCATACATCTTTAAGAATGTTTCGAGAATTGTATTTTCAAAGTTGTGTGTTAGGATGAATACTTTATCAAACTTATCTAATGCATCTATCTGTAATTCCCATATTGCATTGTTGTTGTAGATATAGATGTTTTGGTGTTCTCTTTCAAGCAAAGTATACATCTTATAGGTATCTGAAGTAGTATCTAAACTGCTATAATGTACTTTGTTCGTCCAATACACTCTACCATTACTGTCTTTAGCAATGGTATCTGCCTCTAACATTTGCTTTATCTCATAATATGGTATAGAGATATGCTCTAAAGGTTCTATTGCCTCGTCTATAACGAGGTACGATTTACCCATAATGCTTTCTGGTAGTTCCTTTAATCGTTTGTACAACTGATGTGTTGTAGCAATACTATATCCCATACCATAATGATGCAATGCCCATTCTGTCTTATTACGATATTTGTCTAAATGTTTATCATTCGGTGGATGTATGAAAGTAGTATGCCTAACTCCATTAGCAATACGCTCTGCCTCACTTAATAATGGTGTGATGTATAGCCATTGTGTGTTGCTAACATCACTTTCTCGTATGATGTCCATAATGTGTGTACTCTTTCCTGTTCCTGGTAAATAGTCATATACGTAAATTGTTGGTTTTCTCATATAATTAACCTTCCTTGCTTATACTATGTGTGATTACTCACTATGGATAGTATACCATATGTATTGGTACTTTGTCAAGGAATAATCTATACCCATTAGATATGTATCTAATTCCTTATACTTTATACTGTATACAGTATACCTATTGTTGCAAGATACATAATACACATTAAGCCGCCCTTACGGGGCGGCTACATACAGTATACCTATTGTTGCAAGATACATAATACAATACCCCATGTATTGGTACTTTGCAAGTCATATTATGTTAATATTGTGTTAGAGTGTGTATGTGTAACGTTGCCTTATACTTTATACAGTATACCTATACCCATTAGATATGTATCTAATTCCTTATACCTACTACAGTATACTGTATACTTATAGATCTATACATATATAACCGTGAACTAGGATGTTGCTTTGCAATCAGTTAAAACACTCCTCTTTATAAGTGAGATATGTTCCACTTTACCATACCCCATTGACATAGGGCAAGAAATATGATATAATACTAAGTAGTAGATCATCGAGATACTAAGGGTATATAGTATAGGAGTACACAAATGGAATATTCAGCATACCAAAAAGCAATATTTGATTACTTACAACATAACAAAGGGAATCTTATAGTAGAGGCTGTTGCTGGTAGTGGTAAATCATTTACTTTAGAACATAGTATTCGTTATCTATTGCAACATAGCCCTACTACACGTATCCTTGCTGTAATGTTTAATAAGCATAACCAGACTTCATTGAGCAATAAGTTAGAGCAGTATGGGGATACTGTTGATGTTAAGACATTACACAGTATAGGTTATAATATGTTAATGCAATCATACGGTAGACTTACACTAGATACCAACAAATATTATACCCTTATCGAGAATTTCATAAAGCAATATAAGTTACCAGTAACCATCATACCTGAATTACGAAAAGTAATACACTTTGCACAAGTAACAGAATCATATCAATTGCACGAGTATACAAT
>JGI11876J12873_1000021_pt1 | contig 43846 bp, 47 predicted proteins | sample ElkSloMetagenome_4_FD_12873 | JGI IMG/M metagenome (IMG submission 12873) | reverse complement strand
ATTTTTTGATACTCTTTTTTTGGGCAGTCTAATTGATTATCTTTCATCTTGATCCTGAATTAAATGATTGATTTTTAGTCAACCAATTTCAGGAAAAGACAGTCGTTTAACTTGTGCCTAACGTCAACGTTTAAGAATAGTAGCGGATTTTATGAACTTACTTTTCGGTTGTTACCGTCGTTTGATTTACAAACTTCACTTTCGTTTTACCTATTAAACCGCTATTATTTTTTTAAAATGTTGTAAATAGTTATTCTTTAAAATGCATTATTAACTTTTTCCGGTGAAATAATTATTCGTTTGTTAATTCTGTCATTTTTAATTTTTAACCATTTATCATTTTTAGAATCTGTAACAATAATTTTTTCTCCGTTTATTTTATTAACTGTTAAAACGAAAGACTTTGTATTTTCAGGTAATGTGAAAATAAAATCTTGACCCCAAAAACCACTGCCAGTCATTTGTACTTTTTTGTCATTTATATTTTCAACTACTTTATATTCTGTATAGCTGGTTTTTATAATTGCTTTTCCACGAGCATCATATGATACTACTTCACCTAAAACCTCTTTACAATTTCCAGAATTTCTAACAATAGCTGTCACTTGGTATCCAGCTTCAGTAACACTTCTTAAACCGTTGTATGTGCAATTTTTACGAACATCTCCGCTATGTTTTATGCTGTTTTTATCAATTTTATATCCAGTCGAAGCAGTTACCGTTAATATAACATCTCTAGCTCCTTGGCAGTGGTCATTTCTATGTTCTTTTTCTCTGCTATATGTTGAACGGATAGTGTCATTCCTGTAAGTCGTTATTTCCAATTCATAATTAGCCATAAAATTTGGTACAGTAGTCACACCAATTTTATAGTCTAACTTTTTCTTGCCTAAAAGCCTTTTTTGGTAAACTATCAACGAAAAAGTTTTAAGTTCCACTTTAGTTGTATCTATATCTAACTTAGGTATAATGAATTCTAGTTTGCTATCAATTTCTGTTGCTGGAAATAATTTTTTATTTTTTAATTTAATATAAGGTTTACCTGTTGCTAGCCAAGAACCTTTCACAATCAGTTTTACGTTTTCACGATTACTTTGTAAAATGTAATTTGGTGATACATTTGAAAGGAGAGTTGCTTTTTTTCCAAAAGGTAGAGACGCTGCAAAAGAGTTCGCTTTGTCAGTTAATAATTCAAGTTTATTAATTGTTTGGTTTATGGGCTGTTTTAAATCCGTTATTAAAACTTCAATATCTGTTAGCATTAGCTGTTGCTTAATAGTTAATTCATCAAAGGTTTTGTTGAGATTTTTTTCTAATATGTAATCTAGATTATTTGACACAACTAATAAATGTTGTCTCATATCGAAACTTTGTCTAGTAACGATACCTTCGAATGAAAAAGTTAAGTCTTCAACTTGAGTTTTTAAGTTGTTTACAACATCATTAACAACTTCTCCTGCAGTAATGACAGAACCTTGAGAAAAAGAATTCGGTTGGAAAGAGATAATAAGAATTATCGTAATTAATATTTTTTTCATATTGTAAAATTTATTAGTTACAGTTTTGGTTATATGCATTACAACGACCCGGCTATGTGCAGTGTCCCGTAGGGCATTGCGTATAGATTTTGTTGGCAATAGTTATTCTTCGATTTTTTTAATTTTTGACTCAAGTGTTTGCAGATTAGTCATTTTTGGATAAAGGTTCTTCACCGATTCAGGTTGATTTAAAGCTGGGTGAATTTCTGCTCCCTTATCAATGAGTTCAGAAAACAATTTTATTGAAAGTTTAAGTCTCTCAATTTGTTCTGGGCTATTACCTTCAAAATTTTCATTGTACAAGTTGTTTGCCTCAGCATCAATCATCAAGCTAAGTGCTTCTTTCTGTTTAGTTTGAATTTCCTTAAGACTTGCATTTTTAACACCTAAGCTTTCTACATGTTTTTCAATTAATCGACCTTCTTGAATCTTCTTATAAACCACAGCAGATGCCCAAGCCAAGCCACCAATTAGGGATACTGCTGCCGCTGATCCTAAATAGACATCTAACCAAATGGAACCATTTTCAACACTGTCAATTCGAACCTCACCCTTTATATCTTCATTGACGATTGATTGATTTAATATTTTATGAAAATCTGAACTGAACTTAGATAAATCTTCAAAATCTTTAACATCAGGCAGTTTAATACTTACTGTATTTTCATCTGACTCCCCACCAATTTCTTCAATACTCTGTGATACAGAAGATACAATACGGTTTAATTCTTCTAATTGTGGTTTAAGTTTTCTCCCCTCGGGTAAATTAAGATTTACAAAATCTTTCCCCGTATTAAAAAATTGGAGTGCTTCGGATTTGGTCAATTTCTTTTTTAAACAAACCTGAATTTTCCAAAATTGAAATTCCATTTCTGTATTGATCTAGGTTTGAAAAAACAGAAACTGTGGAATTACCCTGTTTTGCTTCTTCGTACTTAAACTTTAACTCTAAGATGGCATCTTTGAGCAATACCTTTAGTTCTTTTATCTTCATGTTTTCTAATTATTGCCAACGTAACGATAAGGTTACTACTATCCTTACATCCATTTTATTAAAAACTAATCGAGAGATATTTCAGTTATAAATCATATAAAGTGTGTTTCTAGAGTAATGAGGATAAAGATGGAATCATTTTGGCAATTTTTACTGCGACTTCTCCCAATTCTTTGATCTCGCCCACTAACTCAGCTTTACTAAGATTATCTTTTGAAGCTTCTTTTACTAAAATGATCAATTTATCGTATACTCTTCTATCTTCTGTATCGGGGATGGCTGACTTAAGCTGTTCATCAGATAGTCCGGTGAGTTCATCCAATGTTTTTTTATAATGCCCATCAAAAGCGGCATCAGCTTCTTTAAATAAATCTTCAAATCTGCTCATAATTATTTTTTATTGGTGATTGATTTAATTTTTTCTAAGACTTCTTCAATTTTTGGCATTGCCTCATCACTCTTAACGTCAATTTCTTTGGCCTTTTCTAGACTTTCATTTACCACCTTTGAAGCTTTTAGAAGTATTTTGTCAAGCTCTTCATCTTTTCCTTCTAACCCCACCAGACTTAGAGCTTCTTTCTGACTCTCCTTTACTTTTCGGATGGATTTTAAATGGGCTGTAATAATTGCGTTTGCGTAGATAGCATTTTCATAGGAAGCATTGATGCGTTTTAAAAGAAGGCTTCTTTGCTCTTGCAAAGGTTTTAGTAGCTCTTTTCGCTTGTTTTCGATTTGCTTATTCGCTGAATTTAGAAAGTCCCGCATTTCATCTAAAGCTGCATTCGCTTCTTCTTTTCCATTGGTCTTACCTGCTTCTTCAATTATACCATAAATAGTGTTTTCTCCTTTTCGATAGCTTTCAAGTTCATCACTCAAGACGTAATGAATGATAAAGGGAGTATATACATCATCAATAAGCTCATTTACATCATCTTCCATCTGATCGTAATAGAGATTGACCATATTTCGATGAGAGTCGTGTAGGATAATCAAGTCTTTGCCCAAAATTGTAGATAACTCCACTGTTTCTTTAGGGACAACAGCACAGGATGAAATAATAAACATGACTGCGGTAATGAGGATAAATTTTGTTTTCATAACAATGACTTTAATTTTGATACTTAATTAACTTATCAACTATGATGTCTAATTCTTTATCTATCTCTTTTTTTGATATAAAAGTTAGTCCGTCTTCATTCAGTTTTTGTAGATTTTCAATTGATGCATTATCCATTTCAGAGTCAGCAGTTATAACATCTGGTTCAAGACGATGATAATCTGCTTGATCATGCTCATCAAGTGTTCCAAATATTTGTTTAAGATGATAATGAACAGTCTGAGAATTACCAGACATCATGATTTCTATAACAGGTTTTATCCATGCAACTGCTCCCCAATCTTTAGCTTTTTTGTATTCATAACCTTTACTTTTACTACCAGTTCCAATAGAAACTATCATCATGTCTTTAGCAGTTGGAAAGTTATCGAAGTCTTTAAATGTCATTGATCTCACTTCAGAATAAGCAACTAATGAGGGGTTATTTACAAAAACTCCACCATCAATTAGAGGGTAGGGTGTACCAACATCATTTTTAACTCGAGCTGTTTCAAAGTAAGTAGGTGCTGCGGATGTTGATCTTGCAACATCTTTTAATTTGAAATTATAAATTTCGTTTTTTGATTTATGTTGCTTAAAAAAGTGTGGCTTGCCGTTTCTTATATCATAGGAACTAATGATACATGGTTTTAATAAATCGGATAATTTTAAACTACCAAACGTATCTTCCAGAGCTTCTTCAAGTTCAGAGGCATTATATTTTTCATCTGTAATACCATAGCCACTTTTAATCTTTTGCCAACTACTTACATCAAAAATCTCATCCCCTCTATTCAAATATATATTTACTGCTTCTTGAGCTGTTAATTTTGGTCGGTTATCATTATTAGGAGTAAGGTAAGCCAACGCTAGGATTCCACCTGTGCTTGTACCAGCTATAAAATCAAACATGTCAGACAACCTAAGATCTGGATTTTCGGTCTTATTTTGAAGCTTTTTTTCAATTCTACTCAAAACAATGCCTGGTAAAATTCCTCTAATGCCTCCACCATCTAATGATAAAATCCTTACTTTTTTCATGTAATTTATTTATTTAATTAATGTCTAAATTTCACGATAAAATCTCAGTAAAGAGTAAGGTGTAGCCTTACTCTTTGTAGGGGTTTTATTTATAAAGTGGATAAGCTTAAAATTACTTTTACTCAAAAATGTTATGCTTAATTGCGTGGTTTTAGATAATGATAATGTGGTAGGAGATATTTTTGAAGATGTTATCACAGACCAATCGAACATTTCATTTTATGGTGTTTACGATAACCAAAATGATTTTTTGAATCTGATTTTTAAAAAGCTTCCAGATCTCATCATTATTAACTTAGATATAATTGAAGATATTCCTGAATTGATTTTCTCCATCAAAGAATACTGTACTAATCAGCCTAACCTTGTGGCATTATCTTCTGATGAGAGAAAAGCTTTTATCGGATATAAATATGGCTTCGTTGATTTTCTATTAAAGCCATGTAATGAAATTTCTATTAGAAAATGCCTTTTAAAAAATCAAAAAAAAGATTTTCATAAAAGTTCATCCCTAATCTGCTTGAAATCCTATAAGGATTATAAGTACCTGAATTTTGATGAAATCATGTTTCTGAAGGCAGATAATAATACTACTGATTTTTATCTAAAAGGAGACAGAATTGTAGGTGCTTACAAGACCATGAAAGTATTTGAAGAAAAGTTACCTAGGTCTTTCTTAAGGGTGCATAAAAGTTTTATTATCAACAGTGATTATGTTTCAAGAATAAACTACGGAAAAAATATTTGTGAAATAGGTCACACCAAAAAGATACCTTTCACAAAAACCTACTTGGAAAATATTGACATCATTAATTCCAATTTACTCAAAAATACAAGTAACAGTCATTTTTGATTTCACTATCAAATTTACCCTTTTCACTAGCAGACTATATACTTACACTAAAACTTAATAAAAAGTCAAAAATAAAGGCTATTAGCACCATAATTTAGTTAAAAAATTAAGAATCAGATCTGATAAAAAGCAGATTATCAGATGGTTGTATAATTTATTATTAATGTTTAACTAAATACTTTATTATGAAATCTCTAAAATTATTTTTAACTGGAATCTTTTTATTATCAATGTTCTTTTCTTGCACACCTGAACCTATAGAAGACGACTTATACCTTGATCTTGAAGATACTCAAGCTACAGATGATACTAATGGAAGTGTAGATAATGGTTCTAAACCCTGATTTTCTTTAAACAAAAAAGCCTCTATTATTGATTACGATAGAGGCATTTTATTTAAATTATTTTCAAATCAATTAAAGAATTTATCAACTTACTTACATTTTTATTAATTAATATAAAATGTATAAGTAACAGTCGGTTTAATTAGTAACAAGTTGTTAATTTGTCATTCATTCATTTAATGGTGTTATTTTACTTCTTAATTAAGCGATGGTGAGCCTTTTATTAAAATTTAAACAAGCTTTAGCATTATCCTTGCTGATATGCTATTTCACTATATCCTGTGGTAACGTAACAAATAATACTCAAAGTTCATCTTCACTTAAAGATAGCATCAATCTCTACATTCAAAAATCTCAAAATAATTCGATTTCTTTGAATAAAAGAAATGAGAATCTATCCATTTCTTATGAATTTTTAAAATTGATGGAGTTAGATACTTTTTATACAAGAAAATTAAGCACGATTGCTTATAAGACTCTTAAATTGAAGGATACTTCATTATTTATAAAAAGAAACAAGGAAGCATTATATTTATCTCAAAAAATTAAAGACACGTTTGCAATTGGAGATGTTCATTGGAATTACGCAAGTTACTATAATAATACAAATAAATATGATAGTGCCTATTATCACTTCTCTTTAGCCAACCAACAGTTTAAAAAAAGTGGAGATTTATTTGAAGATGCTACAACTGAATATGGAATGGCATTTATTAAAGGTCGTTTTAAAGATTATTCTGGAAGTGAAATTTTGACTTACAATGCAATAAAAAAGTTTGAAAAACTTGATGAGTATAGATCACTTTATTCTTGTTATAATCATTTAGCAACTCTACAAGATGATATATTAGAATATAACAGGTCTTTGTTTTACAATAAGAAGGCCATTGAGTATCTAGATAAGTTTGAAAACAATAAAAGTCTATATGAACAATCTTTTAATAATATAGGGTCCACTTATTTGAATAAAAAATTGTTTTCTCAAGCGATCATATATTTTGATAAGGTTTTGAGCAATGATAAATTAAAGGATCAAAATATACGTAGATACGCCAGAGTGGTAGACAATAAAGCATATGCTAAATTTAAAAAAGGAGATTCAATTAATGTATTAAATAAATTAAATGAAGCATTTCATATAAGAGATAGTTTGAATAATAGTGAAGGAAAAATAATTAGTATGCTTCATCTTTCAGAATATTATAATTCTCAAAAAAATAATCATAAAGCTTTTTTCTATGCTAGTAATGCTAAGAAATTAGCTAATGAAATAAATAACGGTGGTAATTATTTAAAATCGCTTGAACTTCTATCTGAAATAGACCCAAATAATGAACAAAACTATTTTAAACATTATGTTCAATTCAATGATAGTTTACTAGCTGTTGAGCGACAGACTCAAAATAAATTTACAAGAATAGATTATGAAACCGACCAGTACATTGAAGAAACAGAAAGGCTGTCACAATTAAATATTGTGATCTTGATTGTAAGTATCGGTTCTTTAATCTTTTTATCCTTAATATATTTTATTAATCTCCAACGTAAAAGGAACAGAAACCTCTATTTAGAATCAGAGCAGCAAAAAGCGAACGAACAGGTTTATATTTTAGCCTTAAACCAAAAGGAAAAGTTAGAAAAAGAAAAAAATAACGAAAGGATTAGGATCTCCGAAGAACTTCATGATGGTATACTTGGCAAATTATTCGGAACAAGACTAAACCTCAGTTTTTTAGATATGGACCTAAAAGAAAGTGTTAAATTAAAATATGATTCTTTTCTTTTGGAATTACAGGATATAGAAAAAGAAATAAGAGAGGTCTCTCATAAATTAAATACTGATTTTGACGATTCAAAAATCAATTTTATAACATTAGTTCAACAATTACTTGATCAAAACAGTAAAATCGGAAACTTTAATGGTGAGTTAATACACGATTGTGAAATAAATTGGAATAATATTGAAGATATTACTAAAGTAAACCTATATAAAATTATTCAAGAATCGATATTTAATATTATAAAGCATTCGGAAGCTAACAATGTTACAATAAAGTTTAAATTTTCAAATAATCTTTTAAACTTGAATATCATTGATGATGGAATTGGTTTTAAAGAAAAAAGAAAATCCGAAGGAATAGGACTTAAAAATATTGAATCTAGAATAGAAAAGCTTGATGGTTCTTATGAAATCAAATCAGAAAAAGGTGAGGGGACCAAAATTTTGATTCAAATTCCAATTAAATAATCTATTATGATGTACTCAGTATTGATTGTTGACGACCACCCATTAATAGCAGAAGCTTATGAGTCAGCTTTTAATAAAGTAAGTGATCAAGATCCGAATGTGAATTTTTTAATATCAAAATCAATTGACTGTGACTCTGCAATTGAGTATATCGAAAAATTTAATCAAGGAGAATCTACTTTAAGTATTGTTGTCTTGGACATAAGGATACCACCATCTGCTGACGGTAAAATGCTATCAGGTGAAGATTTGGGAATCTTTATAAATAAAATTTCACCAGATACCAAAATCATTGTGTCTACAACATTAAATGACAATTATAAAGTTCATAACATTCTTAAAACTATTAATCCTGACGGTTTTTTAATAAAGAACGATATTAATGCTCAAGAGCTTATTGATGCTATTAATTCAGTTATAACAGACCCACCATATTATAGTAAATCTGTGATTAAGTTACTTCGTAAGCAAGTATCAACTGATTATTTATTAGATAGAACAGACAGGAGGTTGCTCTATGAAATTTCAATAGGAACAAGAACAAAAGACCTCCCCGATATTTTACCACTCTCTATAGCAGGAATCGAGAGAAGAAAGCGTCAACTTAAAAAAGCATTCAACACTGAGACAGACGAGGATAAGGAGCTGATAATGAAAGCTAAAGAAAAAGGGTTTCTTTAATTTCTTACTGAGACTATTACTATTTACTTTTTTAAAGACTTAAAAATAAAATAGGCTCAGTTAAAAACAATTTTTAATCTAATATCAATTTTAAAACAAACAATAAAGCCCCACTAGGGGCTTTATTGTTTGTTTTATTTAATGACCGATAGGTAATTATTTAATAACCCATCATTAATAGATCATATAATTCAAAACTTGAATGTGATAACGAAAAATTACTGCTTGACTAACCTAAATCAATAAAAAAGTCATTTATGACTGTATAACTGTCAGTTCTACTTTATGATGTCATAATAACTTTAAAATTCTTAAAATAAATAATTCTTAAAATGAAACATGTACTTTTTTTACTTGGACATTTAACCGATTTAGACATCGAATGGATGATAAATAATGGTGAAAAAACAGAACTCAAACTAGGCGATAGATTAATCAATAAGGGTGAGGAAATTGAAAATTTATATATAGTTCTTTCTGGTAGGTTTTCAATAATTGATGGTGAGAGTCATAATAATATCGCTTTCATAAATTCTGGAGAAATTGTTGGTGAAATGTCTTTTTTAGAATCTCGTCCCCCCTCAGTTTCAGTGGTAGCTACAGAGCTTTCAACTGTTTTCTGTATTTCGAAACAATTAATGACTAAGAGGCTTAACAACAACTTGGAATTTAAGGCTAACTTTTACTACGCAATTTCACTATTTCTATCTAATAGACTTCGTCAAACTACAACTCAATTGGGTTATGGATCATCTGATGAGGTGGATGTTTTAGACGAAAATGTTTTAGATGGTGTTTCTCAGGCGGGATCAAGATTTGGTCAAATTCTTCAAAAATTTTCTGAAGTTTAAAACTTAAAAAATGAATTGTAGAATTGTTTTTTTTCTTTTAGTGTCTTGCTCTGTATTCGAAAGTTACAGTCAGTCAAAAATAACTGCAGATATTGTCAGTTTATCAGAACTTACCTACTCTAAGAGTCCGATTATTGAAAGAAACACTCTAACAGTAAATAATGCAGAAGGGAATTTACTCATACAGAAGAGCACTTTTGATTATTTACTGTCATCTGATATTTCATTAAGTAGAAATTCTTTAGATCTTTTCGAAGTTGACCCTAGAAACCAATTTCTTGATGGAGAACTTAATTCTAATAGTGCAACTGCCTCTCTTGGCTTAAGTAAAACATTTCGAACAAGCCTTAATGCGAGTCTAAGCGTAGATTATACATTGGCTAACGACAACTTTCCAATTGATAGATTTAATCAAAATGTGGGGTCAAATATTGACAATCATACCGTGACAACCACTTTCTTATTAACTCAACCACTTTTAAGAGGTCGGGGAAAGTCTATCGCAACTATTTTTGAAGAGGTGGGATCTTTGAATTTAGAGAGTGCCAACAGAAACCTCATATTTGCCAATTCTTTTGAACTTCTTCAAACAGGACTTTCCTATTGGGAATATCTAACAGCTTATAACAGCCTTAAAATTTTTGAAGAAAACGAGGCTCGGGTGAAAAAAATGTTGGAGATCACACAAAAGTTAGTAGATGCAGATAAAAAACCAAAAGGTGATCTTTCTCAAATACAAGCAGACGTGGCAAATCAAGAACGTCAAACAAGTCAAGCCGAACAAGCACTTTATAATGCTAGATTAAATTTAGGTCGTTCTATTGGCTTAAGTGAAGAAGAAAGTAAAAACATTGGACCACCAATTAGTGATTTCCCTTCAATTATAGAAACTGGATATACTACAAATATTGACATCTCTAAATTGCAAAACATCGCTTTATCTAATAGAGAGGATATACAAGCTGTGAAAAAAAATGAAAAAGCAGCAGAACTCCAGTTAAAATCAGCAAAAAATAATCTTAAACCAAATTTAGATTTGAGTGGATTCATAAACTATGGAGGTATGAATATGGGGAATGGTTTTAATAGAGCAATTTCAGCATTTTCAAATACAGAAGGTAGAAATTTCAGATTTGGGCTACGTTTGAACTTTACATTTCCATTAAATAACAACTTAGCAAGAGGTTCTTATATTCAAAATGAAACTTTACTCAAGGACCAACAAATTGCTAATAAAAATTTAGAGAGGAATATTAATATTAATGTCTCTCAAGCTTTAAATAATTTAGATAATAGTGTTGCAATTTTCAATAGAGCTAAAGAATCACTTGATTTCTATAAAGAAGTTTATGATAACGAACAAGTCAAATTTCGAAATGGCTTAACAACGTTATTAAATCTGATCTTATTTCAAGAACGATTAACTTTTGCTCAATTAGATTACCTACAGGCTAAACAACTTTTCGCTACATCTATAATAAATCTTAGATACGAAACAGGTACACTTATAAAAAGTCAAAATAAAACTAACCAAAAAATCAAAACTATTAGTAGAGAGATATTCTATACTATCCCTATTAAGAATTGATTGTTAAAAAAAATAATTATGGCAGCAGGATTTTTTAGAAAATCAGCGTTAGAAAAACTTTCCACACCAGAAAAGTTAGATCAGTTAATTAAGGTTACAAGTCCTAAGGGTTGGATCGTTTTAATAACCATATCTATAATACTAGGAACTGGAATTGCTTGGTCTGTTTTTGGAGAGGTAAAAACTAAGTTAAACGTTGTTGGAGTTTTATTAGGGGGTGAGATTTATGAAGTAGTTTCTATATCTAACGGTCAACTTGTAAATCTAAAGGTAGAGACAGGTGATTTAGTCAATGAAGGTGATATAGTTGCGGTAATAGAACAGCCAGAGTTGTATTCTCAAATCGAGGAAGTTAAGGCTTCTTTGATTGAGCGTAAATTTGATTTAGAGCAATTATTATCATTTGGTAATCAAGATTCTCAAATACAAAGTGAATTAATCCAACAACAAAGAAGTACAATTGAGTTGCAAATTTTATCAGAAAATAAAAATCTTACTTTTCTTGAAAATCAATTGGAAACTGAGAAAAAATTATCTGAACAGGGACTCATCACTAATACACAAGTTGTAAATACTCAACAACAAATCGAAATTTCAAAAAATTCAATTGAACAATTAAAAGGTCAACTCGTTCAAACATCTAGTAAGAAGTTGAATCTGGGATTTGATTTAGAACAAAAGATCAATATCAATAAACAAAGGATTGCAGAAACTGAGAGGCGATTAGATCAACTTCAAGACCGTTATGATCTTCAAACCAATATTAGAAGCTCTTATTCTGGGGTGGTAGTCGAGCTTTTAACGGAGGCAGGTGTCATCGTTGGTAAAGGCACATCACTTTTTAAGTTAAAAACCCAAAATCAAGTTCCTGGAGTAAAGGAAAACTTAAGAGGCGTATTATATATCCCCTCTAAAGATGGAAAAAAAATTAAAGAAGGCATGGAAGCATTGATTGTACCATCAACAGTCCAACCACAAGAATATGGATTTATGAAGGCAAAAGTTACATATGTGTCTGACTTTCCAGTAACTCAACGAGGAATGATGATGACTGTTAATAATGATCAATTAGTACAAGGTCTATTATCTATGGGTGCTTTGTTTGAAATTTATGTAGAGTTTGAAAAGAATCCAAATGCTTACAGTGGTTTTGAGTGGACTTCTGCACAAGGTCCTGAAATTTTGATTAATGAAGGAACTTCATGTATGGGTAAAATTACAGTTAAATCAGAACCACCTGTCACCATTGTTGTTCCAGCATTAAAAAAATTCTTTGACCTGTATTAATTCTCAGACTTATGAAAAAAAATAAGACAGAAATAGAGAAGATTCCAAAGCCAGTAAAAACTCCGACTGTCCTACAGATGGAGGGAGTAGAATGCGGTGCTGCTGCATTAAGTATAATACTAGGGTATTATGGTAAACAAATCCCTTTAGAGAAGCTAAGAATTTCATGTGGGGTATCTAGAGATGGCTTAAAGGCTACTAACATTCTAAAAGCTGCTAGAGAATATGGCTTAGAGGCAAAGGGGTACGCTAAGTCAATTGAAAAACTAAAGCAGCTTAAAATGCCTGCTATAATTTTTTGGAATTTCAATCATTTCCTAGTTATAGAGGGATTTAAAAAAAATAAAGTTTATTTAAGCGATCCAGCTCAAGGTAGATATCATGTTAGTCTCCAGGAATTTGATGATGCTTACACTGGTGTTGTAATGACATTTGAGCCAGGGGAAAATTTCGTCAAGAGTAACGAAAAGCAGGGTTTATTAAATTCTTTAGCAACAAGGGTGAGTAATTCTAAATTAAGTATTTCTTATATAATATTAGCAAGTCTATTTTTAGTTATTCCAGGATTGATAATACCTTCATTTACTAAAATTTTCATCGATAAATATTTGGTAAATGGGGTATCAGAATTCGTTATGCCACTTCTACTAATAATGGGTTCTATCTTAGCGTTAAATTCTGTATTGGTATATCTTCAGCAATACTACTTACTAAGGCTGGAAACAAAATTAGCATTAGCAACTTCCAGTAAGTTTTTGTGGCATGTTTTTCATTTACCCGTTGTTTTTTTTACGCAACGATATAGTGGGGAAGTCGGAAGTAGAGTTTCCCTTAATGATAAAGTGTCAAAACTTTTGAGCGGAGATCTTGCTAACTCTGCATTAAACGTAATTGTGGTTGTTTTTTATGCATTACTAATGTTTTCTTATGATGTGATTTTGACTCTAATTGCAATTTTTATGGCTGGATTAAATATTGCTGCATTACAATTTGTTTCTAGAGCTCGTAAAGATGGGAATAGGAGACTAATAAATGAAAACGGTAAGCTACTAGGAACCACAACTTCTGGGATTAGTATGATTGAAACATTAAAAGCCTCTGGAAGAGAGGGTGATTTTTTTACCACATGGACAGGATATTTAGCTAAAGTAGTAAATGCGCAACAAGAATTAGGGTGGCTAACTACGCGCTTAAATATTATTCCCCCGCTATTATTTTCACTTACTACTACAATAATTTTAGGTGTTGGGGCTATGCGGATTATGAATGGAGAAATGACTTTAGGGATGTTGGTTGCATTTTTATATCTCACTAGAAATTTTTTAACACCAGTTAACCAACTTGTAAGAGCTGGAAGCTTACTTCAAGAAGTGGAGGGCGATATGAATCGTATAGATGATGTTTTGAACTATGACATTTCAGATGAATTTAAGGAAAAGTCTAACTCTGACATAGAAGATAAAAAGATCAAAGATGAATTGATTTTGGACAAGTTGAATGGACACCTAGAAATGAAAAATGTCACATTTGGTTATAACACAAATATGACAGCTCTAATTGAAAATTTTAATTTAAGTCTTAAACCAGGAAGTAGTGTTGCTTTAGTTGGTGGTTCTGGATGTGGTAAATCTACGATAGCAAAATTAGTCTCAGGACTTTACGACCCTTGGGAAGGAGATATCAAATTTGATGGAAAACCACGACAAGATATACCTAGGCATATTATCACAGAGTCAGTAGCAGTTATAGATCAAGAGGTGTTGATGTTTAAGGGAACTATACATGAAAATATTTCATTTTGGGATTCTGATATTCCAGAAAAACAAATTATTCAATCTGCCCGTGACGCTGCTATACACGATGTTATCGCTGCAAGAACAGATGCTTATGAAAGTGAAGTTTCAGAACGAGGATCAAATTTCAGTGGAGGACAACTGCAGCGATTAGAAATAGCTAGAGCTTTAGCTCTAACTCCATCAATTTTAGTTATGGATGAAGCTACTAGTGCTTTAGATTCCGAATCTGAAAGAATTGTAATGGATAATATCAAGAAAAGAGGCTGTACATGTCTAATAGTTGCACATAGATTGAGTACTATTAAAGATTGCGATGAAATAATTGTTATGGAACATGGTAAAATTGTTGAGCGGGGAAATCACGAAAGATTAATGGAAATGGAGGGGATTTATTCTCAATTAATAGAATCAAAATAAGTTGGATAATGTTTGAAAAGGAAAAAATCAAATTAGACAAAAACCAATCTCTAGTTCTTAACGAGTACGATAGATTTTGGATGATAACTTCAGGAGAAGTCAATGTTTTTTATGTTGAAATTGATCCTAATGGACATTATACTAGTACATTGAATTTTTTGTATGCTGTAGAATCTGGAGAATTGCTATTCAGCTTGATGACTTCTCAAGAAAAGGGAAAAGACTATAGGCTTGTTTTAGTAAGTAAAGGAGCTTCATTATTAGCTATAAACAAGAATAAATTATTTGAAATAGATCGATCTTATTTAAAGGGTATGATTGATAAATGGATAATCAAAACTACAAATCAATTTCAAAATATTCATGTTCCTAGAAAATATACTTCATTAGAAAATACGGAATCTGTTTTACTTGAAGAAGGGGAAGTAGCATACCCGACACATGGAATTGAATGGGGTGAATTAGTACAGGGTAAGTTTAGCGTTTATTCTGCAAGTAAAGACATCCCGCTTAATGAAGAAACTAACTATCCACTTGTTATGTCTAGTGCATTGTGGATAAAAGCTTTAACTAACGATACTGAAATTAAAATCTTAAGCACAAAGGAGATTCTTAGGGATGAAATAAATTTTATGCGATCCTTTAATAGTTTACAGGATTTTATCTACAATAAACTTATTGAAGAAAAAGAAGAGGAAATAGAGTCTGAAAAAAAGCGTATTTTAAAAAAGGTAACATCTGAAGGGGATAACCTATCATCAACGCTAAATCGGTTAAGGCATATAGTAACGGGGGAAAAGAATAAAAGACCTAGAACTTTAAACCACAATTCAAAATTAGATAACGATTTATTTCTTACTTGTCAATTGATAGGTGATGCAATTGGATACGAATTTAAGGCTCCTAAATACATGGAGTCCTTTAACACAAGTACTTCTAATCAGTTATATGCTATAGCACAATCCTCAAAAGTAAGATTGAGGAAAGTCATTTTAAGAGGTGATTGGTGGAAAGAAGAGAGCGGTCATTTATTAGCCTTTTATAAGGAAGATAAGCGTCCTGTGGCATTGATACAAAGTTCACCGACTAGCTATTTATTAAAGGATGTTTCAACAGGTATTAATCATAATGTTAATTCAGAGATAGCAGATCAATTAGAGCCAATAGGTTATATGTTTTTTTATGGTTTTAATAATACCATGGATTCAATTAAAAGAATTGGAGAATTTGCTATTCAAGGAGTTAAAAAAGATGCTAAATATTTAATACTCGCTGCATTTGCTGGTAGTTTGATAGGCTTACTTGTTCCTGTTCTTACGGGTATCATGTTTGATGATGTTATACCTGCTGCTGATAAATCCTTACATGTAGAAGTGTTTGTGATTTTACTCATGATAGGTTTAGTTTCAGCAGGATTACAACTCATTCAAGGAGTCTTACAGCTTCGGGTTGAGACAAAATCTAGTATTGATTTACAGGCTGGGGTCATGGATCACCTGCTACGGTTGCCTGTAACTTTTTATAGAAAGTATTCATCTGGAGACCTTACTAATAGAGCATTAAGTATTAATGCCATTCGACAAATTTTATCAAGCACAGTATTGACAGCTGTTTTGAGTGGTGCATTTTCGTTTGTAAATCTAGGTCTTTTATTTTATTACGAATCAAGTTTAGCCTGGATAGGCATTATCTTAGCTGTTTTAGCAGTAATATTCATGACTGCAATTGGATTTACAAAACTTAAGTATGATCGAGAAGTTTCGGATATCCAAGGTGACTTGCAAGGTTTTCTTTTTGAATTTTTATCTGGGATTACTAAAATCAGAATCACAGGTGGAGAAAGACGAATATTCACCATGTGGGCAAACAAGTTTTCAAGGCTTAAACAGCTTGGTTTTAGATCTGGAAGCCAACAAAATTTTGTTGAAATTTTCAACAGTTCTTATCCTTTATTTACAAGTATTTTCTTTTTTGCATTCATCTACTATTCATTTAATAATGCAGAATCTGCTGCTGAAATGATTTCAGTTGGTGCTTTTGTTGCATTTATAGCAGCGTTTAATCAATTTCTGAGAGAATGCCTTAAGATGAGCATGGCTTTAATAACCTCTCTTAACATTATTACTCTTTATGAAAGAGTAAGCCCAATATTATCTGCGACTCCAGAATCTTCTGGTGAAAGTACTGACCCAGGTGAACTTCAAGGCAATATTGAAATGAATTCTGTTAATTTTAGGTATGATGAAGATCAGCCTCAAGTTCTAAAAAATCTTTCGTTTAAGATTAAACAAGGAGAAATGGTTGCTTTTGTTGGCACATCTGGGTCCGGAAAATCAACAATAATGAGATTACTTTTAGGCTTTGAACATCCTGAAGCAGGGTCTATCTATTATGATGGTGACTCATTTGATTCTATGAATAAAGATTTGGTTAGAAGACAAGTTGGTGTTGTACTTCAAAATGGTGCGCTTATGTCTGGCAGTATCTTCAAAAATATAGTTGGTAATTCTGAACTGACACTTGACGATGCCTGGGCGGCAGCTAGAATGGCTGGGATGGAAGATGATATAAAGCAAATGCCGATGGAAATGCATACTATGGTAAGTGAGGGAGCAGGTACATTCTCTGGAGGTCAACGTCAACGATTAATGATTGCAAGAGCAATTGTCCATAAACCAAGAATATTATTTATGGATGAAGCAACGAGTGCTTTAGATAACAAAACCCAAACTATCGTTGCGGAAAGTTTAGATAAACTGAAAGCAACTAGGATCGTAATAGCTCATAGATTGAGTACGGTGAAGAATGCAGATTGTATTTATGTACTTGATAAAGGTACTATCATTGAATCTGGTTCTTATGAAGATTTAATAGAAAAAGATGGGATATTTTCAAATTTAGCTAAGCGTCAGACTGCATAAAACAAAAATATGGATAAGGAGGAAAAGTATTTATATTTAGAAGGTATTATTGAGCATGATAAACCTATAAAAGAACTTCTTGCATATACTGAGAATAAATTCATTTCTAAGAAAAAAAATGGATCAATTGAAATTGATTTATCTATAGATACTTGGGGACTATATAGCAAAGAAGCTAAACAAACAGGTGTCTACGAAACTCTAAAAAAATATCTCATACAACTACAGTTCCCGATTCAAAAAGGAATTTCTAAAACTGAAAATTATATCAATTGCACTTTAAAAGGTAAAAAAAATCTATTAGCCTCCAATATAGTTTTGAATAGTCCTGAGTCTATAGAGCTTATGATATATGAAAATCCTCTTGTAGGTAAAATCCCAGTCATAATTATTCCTGATGATGAAGACTTTACCTTTTTTATTTCTGCACTATCCAACAAAAATGAGCCTTTAAATTTGCCAAAATCAATGGGTGCTGCTTTTATCAATGGTATCAATAATTGGGATAGAATAGAAAGACTAAAATCAAAATGGTTAAAGAATAATTTGAATGGAAATTGGAACTTAGAATTTAGAAATAATATTCTTCCTAAACCAAATTTATATAAAGATCGAGTAATCATTTTAAGCACAAAACCATATAGCGGGGTTAATTTTGAATTATTAGGTTTATCCAAATCTGATTGGAAAGAAAAATCTTTGCAAATAAGACTGCTGCATGAATGCTCTCATTTGTTTACATTAAAAAATTATGGATGTATGGCAAATAATATACATGATGAAATTATAGCAGATTATGCAGGTATTATAGATGTTCTATCATTTTTTAATAAGAACTGGTTATTGTCATTTTTTGGTTTAGAAAATTACCCAAAATACAGAAAGGGTGGGAGACTCGAAAATTATCTAGATCAAAATGAAATGTCAGAAATAGCATTCAACGGGTTAAAAACAATAATCAAAATGACAGCCGATAACATTTATAAATTTGACTCTACACTAGGCGAAGTAAATTCAGCTAGAGATCAGATCAAAAGGATTGAAAGTATCTGTGAAGTAGATTTAATTACAATGTCATCATCGAAAGGTGCAGAGGAACTACTGAATAAGTATCACACCAAATAGTAAGATATGGTTGAAGTTAACCAGAAAATTATTGACGAAGTTAATAATGTTCTAATCAGTGTTTCTAATATTTTAAATTTAGAAAGAAGTACTTTATTTTTAGTAAATAAGAAGGCCGCAAATCTTGAGAGTTTTGTTGCTCAAGGATTGCAAAATATAATAATCTCATTACCAATAGGTGAAGGATTAGCGGGGATTTGTTTTCAATTGAAACAGTTCATAATTGAGAATGATGTTCAGAATTCTAATCTTTTTAATAATGCTTATGACAAGCAGCTGCAGTTTAAAACAGAAAAGATACTTTGCGTTCCTGTTTTGAATGAAAGAATGGAGTCTGTTGGTGTTATAGAATGCTTAAATAAAAGGAATGGAATATTTACAGAAGAAGATGCTACTATTTTAGAAAGCTTCTCCCATGCTATTGCACTTATTATTAAAAATAGAGAGCTATATTTAGAAAGTGAAAACGTAAAAACCAATTTTTCTACGTTACTAGGTGTTTTTGAGGTCATTTCTTCTGAACTTGACTTAAAAAATTTGATTCAATTAATATTAAATAAGGCTTCTCTGATTACAAAATCAGAACGCAGTTCCCTATTTTTTCTAGACAACCAAACAGGAGAATTATGGAGTGCTTTTGCTAAGGGCCTTGATAATCATGTCGTAAAGACAAAAAAGGGTATTGTAGCCAATGTTGCAAATAGTAAAAAATCTAGTATTGTAAACGATCCATATAATCATCCACTTTTTGATTCATCAGTCGATAAAACAACAGGTTATAAAACCAATTCTATATTAAGTGTTCCTGTATTTGACTCTAATAGAAAAGTTTTAGGTGTAGTTCAGGCTATTAATAAAATTGACGAAGAATTTACTTCAATTGATTTAGAGATTTTGACAGGATTTGCAAATCAAATAAGAATAGCTATAGAAAATGCTAAATTGTTTGACCAGCTTCAAGGAATGAAAAATCATTTAGACATATTACTACAAAACTTGGATACGGGTATAATAACAATTGATAAATCACTTAAAATTACAACTGTTAATAAAAAATTCAGTAAAATGTTTCGTTTGAAAAAAGACCAGGATTTTGTAAACAGCTATGTTAATGAGCTTAATAGTGATTTTAAACCACTACTTTCTTTATGTACAAATTCTATTACTTCAGGCGAAAAAAGCTATTCTGATAATTTGAATATAAAAATGGGAGTGGACTTATCAGTCATGGTAAACTTAAGTGTGCTTCCTATGCATAATTCCGAAGAGGAAGTAGTCGGTGCTATAGCAGTTTTCAATGATATTACAAAAGAAAAAAGAATACAGTCCAACCTTAGTAGATATATTCCAGAACATCTTGTAAATCAAGTTATGAATAAGGAGGAGTTATCTTTATTAAAGGGGAATTTTTCTAAATGTAGCATCCTTTTTTCAGATATAAGAAATTTTACTTCACTCACTGAAAAATTTGGAGCTATTGAAATCGTAGAATTATTGAATAGTTATTTTGAACCAATGGTTGCATCAGTTCATAAACATAATGGAATTCTAGACAAATATATAGGCGACTCAATGATGACGGTTTTTGGAATTCCTTACAAAAACAGATCAGATTCTAAAAATGCTGTAAGCTGTGCTTTAGATATGCTAGAAATTTTGTCTAATCTCAATGAAAACAAAAAAAATGCTAAATCCTTAAGAATAGGTATAGGAATAAGTACTGGTAATGTGGTTTCAGGAAATATTGGGTCAGAAAAACGCTTTGAATATACTGTAATTGGAAATTCAGTAAATTTAGCTTCAAGATTAGAGAGCGCTACAAAAAATTACAATATAGAGATTTTAATTTGTGAAGATACTTTTGAGGAAGTTAAAGACTATTTCCACTGCAGAGAGATTGATACAATTTTAGTTAAGGGCATACAAAAACCAATTAAGGTTTTTACCGTATCAGGTCACATTAAAAAAAGTCTTTCTAAAAATCAAATTCTTTTCAATAATGAATATGCTAAAGGATTAGTTCTATTTAATAAAAGCAGTTTTAAACTAGCATTCCTTAGTTTTAAGAGAGCTTATTTACTAAATCCAAATGATGGTCCTACTCAATTTTTTCTAAAAACCTGCAACAAAGAGCTTCGTGCAATAAGGGTTTAATCCAATTTTTCTTCCAATACTTCGTTTACTTGTTCTTCAACTATTTTAAGTTGATCTTCTAATTGTTCATATAGCATAATTTTATCAGCTCTGTCGTTTTCTAGCATCCATAAATAACTGAGTAATTCTTTCTTTTCAGATTCACTAAGTAAAATAGGTTGCTCAAAGTTTACGAGTTGGCCGTTGTCATCAAAAACCATAAAAGGAAAAAGTTTATCGTTAAATTTAAAGAAATAATTCTTGAATGCTAAATGTTGATCGCTTTCCCCTTCTATTTTCTCGAGGATTTTAAAATAATAGTTGTAGTAGTAGGATATCCTTGTACGCAAAAGATTATCATCTAAAATGTCTAAGCCTTTTGATTCTAGCCCTTTGTATCCAGTTGTGTTTCCAGTGAAGCTGTAATCTCTAAAAGTCATAATATAAAAATAAACGAGAGAATCATTCTTGACTTCTTTATCGTTTATTAATTCTCTCATGTAGTTGCAAGATTCTTTTGAGATCGTATTATTATCCTTATTAAACTTAATGGCGTATAAGTCATTTTGGATTGCATTTTTTACTTCTTTCAATATTTCAATTTCGGCATTGTCGTCTCTCAAGTTTTGACTCCAGTTGCTCAATGCAAAAGCTGAAACGACGGCAATAAATATCGAAAGTGTTTCGAAGATGTATTTTTTCCAGCTAAAAGTTTTGTAATTAAATAATTTCAATTTCATGTTGTGTCTTTTTATCAGGTCTTTTGGCACTCTTATCGCCAGTAAAGAAAGTATTTTTAATCAAATAAATAAAACTAATCTGCATATCATGGAACTCACAAAGGAACAGAAATTATTTCAAAGCATTGTACAACAAGCATGGGAAGACGATGTCTTTAAACAAGAATTAATTGCTAATCCGCTAAAGGCTATTAAAGAATTGACGGGAGAAGAACTAAATCTGCCGGAAGGCAAAACGCTAGTTGTTAGAGATCAAACAGATGCTGATGTAGTATATATTAATATTCCTGCAAAAGTAGAATTGGATGATGTGGAGCTAAACGAAGAACAATTAGACATCGTTACTGGGGGGGGTGAAGGCGAGGATCCAATTATAATAGATCCTCCTACTAACCCATTTGCTGGACTATAAGGAGGAGACTCTAATGAGTAAAAAAACTTTATGAGTTGAAAATGAATTAGTCAATGCCATTACAAAATTTCATCCGTTATTTAAAGTCAAAAGAGAAATGCATGCCTTACGCACTTCTCTTTTTGTTTTCTACAATTCTTTATTCTCAAGATGATGCTGGAAAAAGTGATCAGGTAAAGATTGCGGATAGCTTATTGGTTCTAAGTAAAAAAGAGATGAGGGTTGGTAATTATAAAGAAGCATTTCTTCTAGTTGATAAAAGTCTTGATATTTTCAAGATTATAGAGGATGATAAATATATAGCAAATTGTTATAATCAAATAGCTACCATAAACTATTACAAAGGAGAATTTTATGACGCTATAACTAATTTTGAAAACAGCAGATCATATTTTAAAAAAGCAGGATTTCAAAATGGAATTTCTTCTTCAGCTAATAATATAGGAGCTATTTACTATTCACTTGGTGATTACTCTAAAGCCTTAGACTATTACAAAAAAGCAATACAACTTCATAAAGACTCCGAAAATGAATTACAATTAGCAGCAACGACTCAAAACATTGGAAATATTTACTTAATATTAAATGATTATGAAAATGCAAAAATTTATTATGAAATTGCTGAAAATATTCATGAAGAGACTGGAAATAAAAAAAACCTAGCTTTAGTATTAAGCAGTATTGGTAAAGTTTTATTAAAAGAAAAGAAATATGACTTTGCTTTAGAACATTTTGAGAACTCACTACAACTAGCATTGGATAATGATGAAAAGCTCGTACAAGCTAAAGTCTTTTTCAACTTGGGAGAAGTGTATGAGTCCAAGTTTTCTTATTCTAAATCTTTAGAATATTATAAGAAATCTCTTGAAATTTCAAAAGCATTAAATAATGAAAAGAAAGAGAGCTCTTCTCTTATTGCACTAGGGTCCTTACAATTAAAGCTCGATCAAAAACAACAAGCTATAAATAATTGTAAGCGTGGTTTAGAAATTTCTCGTCAATTAAATGTTATCTCAATTCAAGAGGACGCTTGTAAATGTCTTTATGACTCCTACAGATCAACGAATCAATTTGAAAAAGCGCTCTTTTATAATGAGCAGATGTATAGCCTTAAAGATAGTCTCAATCTAAAAGAGACTACAAACAAAATATTAAATATGGAGTTTGAGAAGGAAATTCTCAAGGATAGTATTGCTAATTCTATTAAAGAGCGTAAAGCGGAATTAGCACATCAGCAAGTGGTTCAAAAAAAAGAAACTCAGCAAGTCATTTTTATCATTTCAGGATGCTTTATTTTACTCATTGCTGGTGGATTATGGCATAGATTGAATTTCACCAAAAAAGCTAAAGCCGTTTTACAAATTGAAAAAGATAGGTCTGAACATCTATTATTGAATATTCTTCCCGAAGAAATTGCAGAAGAATTGAAAGAAAAAGGCTTTGTAGATGCTCAGAATTTCGAAACAGCGTCTATTTTATTTACAGATTTTAAATCATTTACAGAAACAGCTTCTAGATTATCACCTAAAGAGTTGGTAGAAGAAATCAATGTATGTTTTAAAGCTTTCGATGCTATCATAGACTTTTACGATATAGAAAAAATAAAAACCATAGGAGATGCATACATGGCAGCAGGGGGGTTACCACAACCAGACACAAATGCAGTAAAGAACACAGTGTTAGCCGCCATAGATATGCAAATGTTTATCACTGAAAGGAGAATTCAAAACATCTCATTAAACAAACCTGCTTTCGAAATGCGAGTAGGAATTCATGTAGGACCAATTGTAGCTGGTATCGTTGGTGTGAAAAAATTTCAATATGACATTTGGGGAGACACGGTAAACACAGCAAGCAGAATGGAAAGTAACAGTCTGGTAGGTAAAATCAACATAAGTGAAGATACTTACTTAATGATAAAGGACGAAGACGATCTAGCTTTTGAATACCGAGGTAAAATAAGAACTAAAGGCAAAGGCGAATTGAAAATGTACTTTGTAACATTAACAAAATCACATAGGGGTCGATATACATCAAGATCTTTAGATTCTAAAGTGATAGAATAAACCCATTTGCTAAGTATAATTAATAATTAACCTCCAAAAATTTTAAACTAAACAGTTATGACAGTTTTTTTGTCACTTTTACAAGAACTATTCACAATATATTTATGATGTAATAAAAAGGTAAAAGGATTAATATGAAATCTAAAGGTAGCCAAATTAAATCTCAAGAATTATATAAAAGCATAATCACTGAAGCTTGGAAGGATGATAAATTCAAGGAGGCGTTAATCTCTGATCCTGTAAAGGCTATCGAAAAATTAACTGGACTACATATCAAACTTCCAGAAGGCAAGAAATTAATGGCAATTGATCAAACGAATACATCGATTATTTATCTAAACATTCCAACGGAAATTAGTATTGATGATATGGAGTTAGACGAGGAACAACTGGAAATTGTAGCAGGAGGAGGCCTAATAATACCGCCTTTTTATTTGCCGCAAATTCCAGAGGATCCAAGCAATGATGGATTTAGATAGCATTTAAAATAATATTAATTATTAAAACTTAAATTATGGAAATCACACAAGAACAAAAACTGTATCAAGAAGTTGTACAAAAAGCATGGGAAGATGTTGAATTTAAAACTGAGTTAGTCGCAAATCCAGTAGCAGCTATTGAAAAATTAACAGGTCAAATGATAAGTATTCCAGAAGGTAAAACTTTAGTAGTTCGTGATCAAACAGATGACTCTGTGGTTTACATTAATATCCCAGCCAATCAAGAAATGGAAGATGTCGAACTGAATGAAGATCAGCTAGAAGCAGTATCTGGCGGAGTACTTACTGGATGTATACCATATAATCCATTCAGTTTTGTTGGAGTATATGATCCTAAGCCTGGTAAGGACGACTCGAAGCCGAATCCTGTAATGTAACTTAATAAAACAATTATAATATTAACATTTAAATTTCGAGTAATGGAAATCTCACAAGAACAAAAGCTGTATCAAGAAGTCGTAAAAAAAGCGTGGGAAGATGAAGCTTTTAAAAAAGAATTGATTGCTAATCCAGTAGCAGCCATCGAGAAATTGACGGGTCGTAAATCTTATATGCCAGAAGGTAAAACTCTAATGGTCAATGATCAAACGGATGACTCCGTTGTATACATAAATATCCCAGCAAAAAAAGAAATGTATGATATGGAATTAAATGAATCGCAACTTGAAGCAGTTTCTGGTGGAGGTGATATAACTCTACCTCCATGGTTAGAGCCGCTTAAAGATATTTTCTTTCCAGATAAATAAATTACAAATATTAAATATCAACAATCAAAATCAATTATTATGGAAATTACACAAGAGCAAAAATTGTATCAGGAAGTCGTACAAAAAGCATGGGAAGATGCTGAGTTTAAAGCTGAATTAGTAGCGAATCCAGTTTCAGCCATCGAAAATTTAATCGGTCAAAAATTGAATATTCCTGAAGGAAAAACCTTAGTGGTACGTGATCAAACTGATGACTCTACAGTTTATATCAACATTCCAGCAAACCAAAACATGGAGGATGTAGAGCTAAACGAAGATCAGCTAGAAGCCGTTTCGGGTGGTGGTTTTGAAGCAGTAAACACACCACCATTTTACATTCCAACTATACCTATTATTAAGCCATTTTTAACAGGTTTGGAAGCTACCGATAGATCGAAAAATTAAACATTAATATTAACAATTAAAATCAAAAATTATGGAAATTACACAAGAACAAAAGCTGTATCAGCAAGTGGTACAAAAAGCGTGGGAAGATGCTGAGTTCAAAGCTGAATTAGTTGCGAACCCAGTTGCTGCTATCGAAAAATTTACTGGAAAAAAAATGAATATTCCAGAAGGTAAAACTTTAATAGTAAGAGATCAAACAGAACAATCAACTGTCTACATTAATATTCCTGCTAAACCAGAAACTGATGTAGAATTGAATGAAGATGAATTGGAAAAAGTCGCTGGAGGATGCCAGCATGGCTTAAATTCTGGAAATCCAAATCCTATTACTATAGGTTATCCAACACCAAAATTACCAGGATTCGAGGAGTTTGACTCATAAATATTAATAATTTTTAAAAACATACAAAATGAAAAAAGAAACAGAACGTGGTTCAGCTTTAGCCCAAACTCTTGTAAGCAAATCTTGGAATGATTCATCATTCAAAAGCCAATTGATTAGCGATCCAGAAACCACAATTGAGTCACATCTAGGTATCAAAATGGATGTCCCAGAAGGTAGTAATGTTATTGTAGAAGATCAATCAGATCCAAACCATATATACTTGAACATACCAAGAGATATATTGAATCATGAAACTGAATTAACAGATGAAGAATTAGAAATGGTTTCTGGTGGTGGATGTTCAGTAAAGCAGCTTGGTAAAGACGCTGCAAATGCCTGTATAGATGCTTTACATGATTTTGGGGATTGGATCGATGATACTTTTACTGAATAAAACTTTATTAACAAATAAATCAATAAAATGGAAAATACTATAATTAATAAGCAAAAAGAAATTGTGAATCTTATCATTAATAAATCACTAAAAGATTCAAAATTTAAAGACTCTTTAATTTTAAACCCTAAAGAAGCTATCAACAATTGTTTTGATAATAAAATAACTTTTAAAGACAAAATTAAATTAGTTGTTGAAGATCAGTCTGATGAAAATATTGTATATTTAAACATTCCCCGTAACGTTGGTGCAGATAATTACGAGTTATCTGAAGAAGAATTGGAAAAAGTTGCAGGGGGTGCAACCACCACACCAGTTTGTGTTGGTATTGCTGTTTACGTTATATGTGAATTTGTTGATGGCTTTGCAGAAGGTGTTAGTGATAGATTAAAATAATATTAAAATTAATTATCAGTAAAATGGGAAAAGATAATAATAGTAGGCTTAAATGGATCTTATTGTTTTTATTGGGTATTGCAATTGGTTTTTTTATTGACAGTATTTTAGATAATCTATTTTAGTTCTAAAAAAGTAAAACCCTATTTTAATCTCATAAAATCATCTTACTCTCAAGTTTGGGTAGGATGATTTTAAATTGTAATTATCCATCATATTTCAAAATATTACCAATTAAGAATAATCATATCTCTAAAAGCAATTCCTTTTGTACCATAAGGAATGTCGTTAGAGTAATTGTTTTTCTAAAATATCAAATTTTCAAACCTAAAGTATTTAGTTAAAGAGGTCGGAAGTTTCGTATAAAAACACAATTAAGTTTAAACCACAAATTTTATGGCATCAGAATTAAACTCTGCTAAAATATTATTTAATGAGCTATCAGGTATAGAAAATATACTTTTGGCTAGTTTTGAAAAGTTCAGGCAGACAAATGGCGACAGCAGCATGAAAGCTTTTGTAGATGTTTTAGTTGTTTCGAATATGCGTTATCTTTATGATTCTTATCCTGTAGCAGAAAATATTTTATTAAATTATAAGAAAAAAGAGGATGTGATAGATTTAGTGCATCAAAAATTTTCGGAAGATAAGCAGCAAATAAAAAATAGTTTTTTTGATTATGGATTTGTTCCAAATATAACTAATGTTAATGCTGGTGCAGGTGACTATCATAAAGGCCTATCAACAGCTATCTTGCATTTAGACCATGAAAAAATAGTTTTTAAACCTACTTCTGCAGGTGTGTCTAAATCTTTTTTCTTTCTTTTAAATTGGATAGAAAAATATTACGATTTAGGTGATTGCAGTTATAAAATAATTGACAAAGACAGCTATCATTGGTTATCTTTTGTCAATCCAACAGATCACGAAACAAAAGATGAAATTTCTTTGTATTATGAGCGTGCAGGATTTATGTTGGGTATTCTATATATTACTAACGCTTCAGATTTTCATTATGAAAACGTGATTGCAAAAAAAAACACTCCAGTCCTTATAGATCACGAAACAATTGTTCAACCTAAGATAAATAAAAATTTTTTAAAATTTTTTAAATCTTTTTTAAATAAAGAGATTGAAGATTCTGTTGTAAGTACAATGCTGTTGCCTAATCATAAAGAAGAAACCATGCCAGTAGGAACTTGTGGTTATGGATATCATAAGCAAAAAAGTCGGCAAGTCCTAAAAAAAGAGTTCATTGATCGTTATAATGATAATTGGCGCTCGGTAACGAGATTTGCGGAAGAAAGCTTTAAAAAAGAAAATATACCTACCCTTAAAGGTGTCTCTGTTTATCCTATATCACATTTAAAAGAATTACTTTCAGGTTTTGAAAAAAGTTACAATTTATTTAAGGATAAAAAATCTTTTTTAGTTTCAGGAAAGACATCACCTATCTTAACTTTTGAAAATAAAACTATTCGATTTATTTGGAGAGCAACCAATGTATATGCTAAAATTCTTAAACAAATGGAACTTCCCAAAAATTTAAAAAGCATCAAAAATTACGAGCAAAAAATAAAAGACTATTTGTTTGTTGCTTTCAAGAATGTTCCAGAAGATTCAGAATTAATGAAGATTTATCATCATGAAGTTGCGCATATGCTAAAGGGAGATATACCATTTTTTGAAGTAAATACATCGTCAAAAGATCTAATAACAGATTTTGGTGTTATTAAAAACTTTTTTGAGTTAAATTGTCTCGATAACTTTAAACGAAAAATTAACAAGCTTTCCAATCAAGATTTAAAATATCAAAAACAAATAATTATAAATAGTTATCAAAAAGATGCTGTTTAAATATTTCAATAATTATATTAAAAAATTATAAAATGAAAAAATTAATACTATTTATGACTGTATTATCTAGCACTTTTATACAAGCCCAGACAGGAACCTGGGAAGGTACGCTAACTGTGCAAGGCACTGAACTACCCTTAAAATTTAATATTAACAAGGACGATGGAGCTTATGCTTGTACGATGGACAGCCCAGCGCAGAATGCCTTTGGTATTCCTTTAGATAAGGTAGAGGTAGAAGATAAAAATGTAACACTAGGCCTGTCTCAGGCTGGGATGGAGTATAAAGGAATGATAAAAGGTGAAACGATGGAAGGCACTTTTTATCAAGGGGGTATGGAATTACCTCTTATACTAACTAAAGTAGAGAATACATTACCAGGAAATACTGATCTGCCTTCAAGTGAAGAAGTACTTCAAAAGCTAGCAGCAAAAGATACAGGTAATCATAAGTATTCTGTGGAAGATTATTTTGCTAAACCTCAGTCCAGTTCTTTTAAGTTGTCACCAGATGGAAAATACATGTCCTATAGAAAAAAAGATGAAAATTTGAAAAATCATGTTTTTGTCAAAGATATTAAGACTGGTAATGTCACTAAAGTAATCGAGGAAGGAGAGGAATTGATACGAGGCTACGGTTGGGCGAATAAAGAAAGGCTTCTCTATGTTATGGATAAGGGTGGAAATGAGAATTTTCATATCTATTCTGTAAAAATAGATGGAACAGAAGATAAGGAGTTAACGCCTTTTGAGGGAGTGAAAGTCAGTATATTAGAATTTCTGAAAGATGATCCTAATCACATCATTGTTTCCATGAATAAGGAAAATCCTCAGATCAATGAACCTTATAAATTAAATATTGAGACTGGAGCTATCGAAAAACTTTTCACTAATGATGATCCGCAAAACCCCATAGCTGGCTATAATTTTGATAAAGATGGCAATTTAAGAGCTTATACTAAATTGAAAGATGGTATAAATTCACAACTGTTTTACTCTAAAGATGGCGGAGAATCATACGAAATTATTAAAGATTTGAATTGGAAAGAAGGTTTTGGTATCCTTAGATTCAATTATGCTTCTGATAATCCACATGAAGCCTATGTAGTTTCAAATCTTAATACTGATAAATCAGTAATTCAACTTTATGATTTGAAAGAAAATAAAGTTTTAAAAACTGTTTTTTCCAATGACCAATACGATGCAGGCGGGTTATCGATATCAAGAGAAAGAGACTTTGAGTTGAACTATTTTTACTACACAGGAGAGAAAAAGAAAATTGTTCCACAAAGCAAATACTTTAAAAAGTTGCACAGTAAAATTACTAAGCAATTTCCAACTTATGAATATACAATTGCAGATTACACAGATGATGAGTCCAAGTATTTGATTTTTGTAAAAAGCGACAAATTATACGGGAAATACTATACTTACGACGTTAAAAAAAGTGAGTTCAAATTATTATATGATTTGATGCCACAACTTAAGGAATCAGATATGTCAGAAATGCGACCTATCACTTTTCAAAGTCGGGATGGAAAAACAATTCATGGGTATTTAACTCTACCAAACAGCTACAAAAAAGGAGACAAAGTGCCTGTTGTCGTAAATCCTCACGGCGGTCCTCAGGGAGTTAGAGATAGATGGGGGTTTAATCCTGAAGCTCAATTATTTGCTAGCAGAGGCTATGCTACATTGCAAGTAAATTTTAGAATTTCTGGAGGCTATGGTAGAGAATTTATGGAATCTGGTTTTGGCCAAATAGGTAGAAAATGTATGGATGATGTTGAAGATGGCTTACAATACGTAATTGATGAAGGCTATGTAGATAAGGATAAAGTGGCTATCTATGGTGCAAGCCATGGAGGTTATGCAGTCCTTAGAGGAATGACTAAGACTCCTGATCTATATGCCTGTGGAGTAGATTATGTAGGGGTGGCCAATCTATTTACTTTCATGGACTCTATGCCAGCCTATTGGAAGCCATATCTTAAAATGATTAAAGAGTTTTGGTATGACGAAGAAGACCCTGAAGAACGTAAAATCATGGAAGAGGTTTCCCCAATCAATCACATTGATAAAATAAAAAAGCCTTTGTTTGTAGTTCAGGGAGCCAATGACCCTAGAGTAAATATCAATGAATCCGATCAAATTGTAGAAGCCCTTCGCTCAAAAGGAATTGATGTTCCATATATGGTGAAATATGATGAAGGTCATGGCTTTGCTAAAGAAGCTAATAGATTAGAATTATATAGAGCTATGATGGGATTCTTTGCTGAGAATTTAAAGTAAAACTTAAAGAACTCCTGAATAAGCAGATTATTCAGGAGTTTCTTTTCACAATAACCATATATTACTTTCAATTCTGTATATATAAAATAACAATTAAAGTATTAATTACTACTTAAATTGAATTCAAGTAATTTTTTCAAATTTTGTAATTTTTTATTTTTATAATGAATCTTGCAAAATTCGGTATGAAATTTATGCTTAGAAATAAACTTATATTGGATTTCATTCCATTCTATTCTACTCAATGTAGGTTGATGGAATAAAATTTCTTCATATAATTTTTCGCTCCAAAAGGTAAAATCGTCTGTTCCAAGATACATTAAATCAGCATCTGCGAGTATAGCTCCTAAATAAGAGTTGGGCTTTTGAGGGATTTTTGTGGCCATTATTAAACCGCGTACCTGGTTAATATGCTCATTTTTGAAACCAAATTTTTTTAAACTATCAGAAGCAATTTCACAACTGGATTCCTCGTGATTTTCTTTCTTGATAATGAATCCAATGTCATGAAATAGTGCAGCAACCTTTAAAATAAATACATCTTCACTTTTAATATTTTCATTCTGACTTATAAGCAAGACATTATGCAAGACCATCTTGGTGTGTTCAACTGAATGATATTTAACATAGTCTGGTAAATCTCTTTCAAGTTTTTCGATAACATAATTGTATATAACAGAAAAATCGTTCACTTACTAAATTTCATTTTTTAATAGTGGTTGTGATCAGAATTCAGCATTAATCTCGGTGTTATACCATATTGATTACAAAATAATTGAGAAAAGTAATGAACATCGTTGAATCCAATAGCATATGAAATTTGTGAAACATTATCGTAGGTATAGTCTTGAATGATTTGTTTTGCCTTATGCAATTTCAAAATCCTAACGTATTTATTTGGAGTTATGTTTAACAGCTTTTTTATTTTTCTATAGACTTGTCTTTCACTTGTCGACAAGCCTATAGAGATATCGTCTAAACATAAATTATTTAACGCTATATTTTTATTGATATAATTTTCAAATTCTAAAAGCCAGTTTTCATCTAGATCTGAAATCTTTTCTGTATTAATTCTGATATTATAATTTTTTTTTACTTTTTCTTCCGTTAGATATATGTCATAAATAATTGGCTTTGAATATCCCAATAGCATTTGTTCTGTTGACTTCATAAATTCTTTCAGAAGATCTAGAATATCTTTAGATTTTAATAGAATTCTATCATCAGCACTCTCTTTAAGTAGTTTTTTGAAACACATGTTTGAATACTTTTCATTCGTTGAAATAAACGATTCTAAGGGTATTTCAAGTGATTTTACTAATCTTAGTAATTCATTAGGCTCTTCATTCTTTGTTGTAGGATTAATAAAACTCATAATATTTAAAATTAATTAGCTGTGTTAAAATTATATTAAATGAACTCCTGAAGATTGGTTCTATCCCTTACTGAAAGTAAGGTTTATCCTTACTTAACATATTCTAGTTTAATGAGTCTATTAAGCTTTTTGATATTTTAAAACATCTTATCCTATAACATCTGTGAAATAATTGAATTTGATGAGTTTATTAATGGATATAAATAGATTATCAAAGTATCTTAAATTTATATAAGATCTTTCAGCCTATCAATTTGAAACATTAAAGAGTTAGACTTCTTGTCAAGAGTGGCTACTAAGGAAAGCTTCACAACCATTGTGAGGCTTTTTACTTTTATATCGGATATGGAAGAATTTGCTGTCTATATTTTAAAATCTTTATCTTCAGATAAACATTATGTTGGCTACACTCAGAATTTAATCTCGAGATTTCAATCCCATAATGAGTTTGGCAAGAAAGGATTTACTACTCGCTACCGTCCATGGTTTGTAGTTTGGGTAGAGTTTTACTCCACAAAAACTGAAGCAATGTCCAGAGAGAAATTTTTAAAAAGTGGAAAGGGTCGTGAATGGATGCGAAATTATATCGATGATTACTAGCTTGTCGGGCTTCATATCCGCCTCGGGCGGACACTGGTTCGAGTCCAGTCCCCGCTATTAAGCTAACTTAAGCTAAATCAACGGATTGTGTCTTACAATCCGTTTTTTTTAAGCCTTCTGTTTTTAACTTTCGCAAAAAGTACACTCTAAAGTACACGATTCTGATATGAAATTAGATTATTCCGAAGCTAAAATCTTCACAGGTGGAGTGGATATTAGCTCTTGGTTTAAGCTCTTGAAAAAAGATAAAAAAGAAGCTTTATCTAAAAACTGGTATTGTATTATTCATCATGCATATTAGAATAATCCCACCAGGTGTCAAAATTGTCATATCCAGTAATAACCATTACACATTGATCGTCATCAGTACAATAATACTTATCTCCAAAAGTTTGCGATTTCCTCCTCATATTGGGATAACAACATGTGTCTACTAAATATTCATACTTACGTCCTTCTTCTTTCAGCCAATCTGATATTGATTCGATTGTATATCCAAAGGTATCATCTTTATTGCCGACTATTTCATTACTCTCATATCCATGCCCCACAAGCCAGGCTACCGTCGCTGTTTGAGATTCTGGTTTAAATTCGCCATTATACACTTTGGACACTTCACATTTAAGGTACTCTGCTAATTTATTTGAAGCATCTACTAAATCTGATGAATAACAGAATACGTGTGCATTTATTTTTAATTTATCTGGAACAGCCATTTGCTTTTTTTATTTTGAATTTATCTTATTTAGAAATTTGATCTTAATCAGGGATTTGTGATCTAAGTATCTTTTCATACCCTTCGATAAGCTTATTTAAGCCCTCAGAATGTTCATTTGGTTTAATTATGAGCTCTAATTCAGCAGTAGTTTTTGCTTTATTTTTTTCTGAAAAAATTCCACTTTTTGAAGATGAACTTTCTGGACTGAAACTAACTACCAATTCATCATTGTTCAAATCTATATCTAAGAGAGTTGTAAATTTTAATTCATCAATTATTGCGGGTCGTATCGGTACAAGTGTAATTAATGGAACTTGAATATCAACAGTATCAATTTTCCCATCCACGTCTGTGGCAGGATAATCTATTGTGATTGTTTTTGCTTTATACTTTTTCGTTTCTTTGTTATAATCAAAAAAGTCCTGAATTATTTTGCCCTCATTGTCTGCTACCGTTTGGTTTGCTAGTTTAGCCGCTTCATTAATGGATTGTACAAGTTCTCTAAATTTTATCATGGCTTTGCTGTTTCAACGCGTTTGTTTTAATACTGTTAAATTCTTCTATTGATTTTGAGACAGTCTCTTTACTTTCATTCGCTAATTTTATTTTAGCATTACATTTGCTGCAAGCAAAACTTGCCCCACTAAGTAATGCATTTACGTCAAATAGGATATTGTTTTTACAATTAGGACATGCAATATATTGTTCAGACATAATTCAAATTTTATAAGGTTTTCTTATCTATTGAAATAGAATTGATATTTTTAGTGTATAAATCCAATATGGTTGTAAATCCAACTGGAAGAGGTATTGATCCTGCGTTCATTTCTACAGATAATGTTGAATACTTTCTAGAATATTGTTTTTTTCCTAAAGTCTTATAACTTACCGCTCCTGATAATTCAACTCCATCAGATGCTATAACTTTACCATTATCAGATTTTTTTCGAAACTTTTGAGATACAATTTCTAAATCTAGATTAACTGTTAAATCAGTTAATGAAAGAGAGTTAAAAGGAATAAGTGTAAGTATGGGGACCTGAAAGTTTGTGGATATCTGATTCATTTTGGGTTTCTTGTATTTCTCAGTGCCAGCTACAATGATATTCTTGGTCATCGATAAGGTTACCATTTTAGGATGATAAATGAATTCTTCAATTTCTTCTTCATCCTCATCCTCAGAATTGCTGTAACGATCGAAACAGGATTCCATTAAAAAAACAGTTTGTTTTTTTGCCATAGAAGAGTTTGCATTTGCTGCTGCTACAAGTGGTGCGGCTAACAATTGGTCGATCGAAATACCAGAATGATATTTTCTACGTTTTGAACGTTTCATGCTTATATTTTTAGTTAGTAAAATAAGCATGAGACTGCTTTAAGCCTCATGCTGTTTCTAAACTTAAGAAGGACTTTATGCTGGAACTGGCATTTCTAATGGTTCTATAGCATTAGAGAAGGCAGTGATGATAGTAGTTACGCCTAAAGGTAGCGGTAATTGTCCGGCATGAACATTTACGGTGTACTTTGCAGAATTACTTTTTTCGTAATGTGAACTTTTTGAAGAATTCTCTTCACTAGAATAGCTAGCAGAACCTTTTACCGTCGCAGAAAATGGACCATAACCAATCTTTGCTTCAAAACTTGCTGCACCAGCCTTCTTTATTGAAGAATCTTCTGACTCTTCTTCACCATAACTTGATTTAACTTCCATATCAAATAGGATACTGACCTCATCGACTCCTAAAGAATTTAAAGGAATAATAGTTAATATAGGTAAATTAAATGAAGTTAAAACCTTATCAATTTTAGCTGGACTTGTTTCCTTCCCTTGTTCATCTATTACAGGAGGAGTGATAACACCTCTTTCTAATTCCATTTTAATCATAATGGGTTTATAAGATGAATCAGGAGTACTATTGTCTTTCATGAAACAAGTATCTAGCATAAACTTTGTTTGTGTTTCTGCCATCGCACCGTTTGCTTTAGCGGCTGCATTAAGTGGTCCACCAATCAAGGAATCCATGGGAAGTCCTGTAAACTGCTGAGCCATTGAGACTAAATCTTTTGCCATAATTTAAATGTTAATTAATATTCCTACTCTGTTATATTGGTTTTTCGGAATCCTCCATTGTTCAAGTTTTTTGAAGCTTCGTTTATTGAACATTATAAATGAATGAATTTATTCCTGCATATTTTAGAGTAGTAATTACTAAAAAGAATTTTCCGTATTTATACGGGGTGAGTGAAATCGGGTATATCGTGAACTCTATTTATTATGGCATAAATAACCAGACCTACTGTGTTTTTAGCACCTACTTTTTCAAGTATTCTTTGTCTGTGACTTTCAATAGTTCGTTTACTTAAGAAAAGTACATTAGCAATTTCTTGATTGGTAAGTTCTTTACAAATAAGTTTGAGTACTTCAATCTCTCTAACTGAAAGATTTTCAATTGCGTTAAATGTAGGGCGTGATATCTTTTTTTTCATGTAAGACATAAGCAATTTTTGATCTTCAAGATTAAAATATATTCCAAACTTGTAAACAGATTCAATAGTGTTTATGAGTACTTCTTTATTGGCATTTTTCGGAATAAAAGCAGAGACGCCTAATTTGATCATATGGCCAACTACATTGCTTTTGTAATGTGATGAAAGTACTATTATCTTCAAGTTTTGGTACTTATTTTTTAGTAATTCAACAAGTTTAAATCCGTCCATTGGTTTCATTTGTATATCTACTAAAACAATATTTGGTAAGTCAATCTCTGGTATTTTTTCTAAAAATTCAAGAAACTCAATCCCACTTCCAGATTCTTTAATAAGATTAATATGTTTCACATTTGAAAATATGAGGGAAAGCCCCTCTAAGAATAAAGATTCATCATCTACCAATGCTATCTTTATAACCTCGCTCATTTTTTGGGTTTTATTATTATTATTAATCTTACCCCTTTGCCTTTTTTGCTTTTCCATTTGCTCACTGCATTTATAGTCTCAATCCTGCTTTCAATATTTTCCAAACCCATTCCTTTTTGATGTTTATAAATATCAAAACCAACGCCATTATCAGATAGTATTAGAGCTAGAAATTGTTTAGAGTCTCTTATCGTAATTAGCATCTTTGTTGCTTTAGCGTGCTTAATAACGTTGCTTAAAAATTCCTGAATAATGCGGTAAACCTGCAACTCAAAAGAGACGCTTCTTTGTAGATAGTTATGTGTTAAAAATAATTGTACGGATAGTGATTTATTTACATTTGAAATTAAAGACTCAATTGTGAGCAACAGGCCAAATTTTTCTAAACTCACCGGGTACAATGAATGAGAAATTGCTCTGGTCGTTTCAATTAATATAGGGATTTGTTTAGCAACAATTTCTTTAGACCGCTTACTATTCCATGTGTCTTCATTGTTCACCCATAGGGAAAGAATATTCAACTGATTACCTACATCATCATGCAAGACTTCTGCTATTCGTTTTCGTTCATTTTCTTGAACTCTGTTGTATTGCATAGCAACTTCTTTTTGATGTTCTAGTTCTAATTGATGTTGTATTTTTCTTTCTTTAAGAATTTTTTTAACATAAGTAGTATACAATGCAATTGTAAATACTATGATGATAGACAGCACAATGATTAACAGCACAATATATTGGAATTTAACTAGCATCTTTTGAGATTGTAAAATGTTAAGAGGAAACTACCATATAATATAGAGGATAGTATGTTATTTATAGTCCAAATGGAAATATTCATTTCTGTTAATTGGTTAATGATTAAAAATAAAAATAGGGAGACTCCATAATAAAGAAATAAAGAGGCATAGATAGTTGATAATGGATCATTTTTTTCTAACTCTTTCATGTTTTTGAGTAATAGTATTGCTGCAAAACTAATAATCATTAAATGGGAGACTATTTTACCATATCCTGTTGTCGCATCATTTTGAATGAACCATAATAGTGTAGATTCAAAAAAGATTAAGCAAGTCAAAATCCATTTGATGACATTCCAACTTTTTGAGGGTTTTAAAACTTCTAAGAATAAATTGATAAGTATTAAAAATTCACCTGAAATGTAAAAAGGATATATAAATTGGGTGTTTTTAAATTCTAAAATATATATTGAAAACAGAGATGTGGTCTCTATGCTAATGATAAATCCTAAATATAAAAGATACAATCTACCTTTGTTATTCTGTCTAATTCTTTTATTGCTAGCACCATAAACAAATGAAGCTATCAGTAAACAATAACATAAGATTATAGAAATTAAAATATAATTATTCATCCATATCCAACAGCTTAAAGTCTAGCTTATCTTTACATAAAGGTGGGCAGGGATGTGCCCAATCTAGTGTATTTGTCTCAGATGTATTTTGATTATTATTAGACCTAATAATTTTCAAAGCATTTAATTCATTTGATTTTTTTAGAAAAATCAATAAAGGGATTAGTGTGTTATAGATGGAAGAATGTTTAAGTCCAAATAGGCCAATAACTTCGTTTTGATTCTCCCCGTCTACTGATAAGTCAGCAAAAGGAATAGAAAAGGCCCTGAAAACATTTTGACCTTCCGATTCTTTACATTCGTAATAAAACCAATCTAAACACTCATCTTTCCATTTTTTTATATTATTTACAGATGCTCTCTCTGTTATTGTAGGTTCGTTGTAAGTTGGTAAATTAATTTCTTTTTGAAACTTAGTAACGTCTAAATTTTTGGATATAGTGGTTTTTGAGACTGTAGTCACCACATCAGTTTCAATTAGTACAATTTCTTTGCTTAAATATGTAAGGCTCTTAGTAAGATATTGCTCGAGATCAATTTCCTTGCCATCACTATCAAGTGGAATTATAATTAATATGAATTTTTCATTATAGACGCCTGCATAAGCATGAAATGTACGATGGTTGTTATTTTCTTTTATCCAATCGCAATCGCTTGTAGAAAAATGAAATACAGTCGTAGGATCAATTTTTTTTTTCAAATATGAGAATTGAGTTCTGTTTTTTTTCCAGGTATTAATTGCTAAAACACATTTTTCTTTTGAGAGCATCATTATGTTATTTGTTTAGTTGTTTATCATTTTATAATCAACAATTCATTCAGATATTTTGGAAACAGAATTTTTTTTAAAATTTAATTTAAATTTATGCATAAATGCAAAATAAAAAGCAAGGCTCAACCTTACTTTTTGTAAGTAAATTATTTCTGTTTTTGGGGTATATTAATTTATTTTATTTTCAAAACTTTAATAAAAAGTTCTAAAATTCTAACTCCAAGAGCATCGTATATCTAAGTTTTCTCACAACTCAACTAAAGGACTTGAATGAATTTAAACTTAAGCGTGTATTGACAGAATTTGCTTTTTATGTTGTCTGATTTATTAATAAAAAAATGAACAAAATCTCATTGTGAAATAATAGATTGCTTAAGAATTCAATCTAAACTAATATGATAAAATCTGATATTTTCTATGCCTATTTACTCAAGTTGAAAATGGCTGGTAGATATAATGAGAAGAAATACGGTTGAGGTCTTAGATAATGGATTTTAGTCGTGAAGATTTTCTTTTTCAAAAGAATTCAAATAATAATCTAAAAATCTATCATCTTTCAGCTGTGTATCTATAATACGATTCTTGGTTAGATGCAATTAAATTGATATCGTTTTGTTGAAATCCCACCTTTCTTTAGTCATCTTAGAATTTGAACTGTACCTAAATCCAAATCCTATAGATCGAATCAAATACGAGCAAAGATGATACAGAGAATTAAAGCTTAAAAAACACATATCATCGATTAAGTATTAAAACAATGTTTAGGTATTAATTCGTATGAAATAAATAAAAGTATTACGATTATGGCTTAAAGTGATATGGGGGAAGTTTTTTTACTTTAAGCATAAAAAATCTCTCAATTCAACTCAAAATGGTAAGTCATCATTTTACTTTCCACTAATTCCAAAAAGAGTTAATTCTAATTTGAAAAATTTAGAGCTTGATTTTTAATCAACCAATTTCAGGAAAAGGCATCGCTTTGGCAAATGCTTTTTTGCTTAGTCAAGTCCTGAGAGGTTCTGCAAATTAGCGATATAATCCCTTTGAAACTCTTTGACAAACTCGAGTTCTTCGATTTGTCGTTTAGCTTTTTGATCTTATCTAGCTTACTCATTCCTCGTTTCTTTTGTTTTAAGGTACTATATTTTTTAAGCCAATAGTCTATCGAGGACCTGGAGACCTTAAAAGATTTAGAAGCGTGGTTGATGGAGATTTGACCATTTTAGATTTTGTCAATAATCATTAGTTTGAGTTCAAAACTCAACTTTTGATACTCTTTTTTTCGGCAGTCTTGTGGTTTTCTATCATTCTGATCATGAATTAACTGATTGAGTTTTGTAAAACCAATTTTAGGAAAAATCATCTAACTAATAGTCTAGTCATTTCTAGGTATAAGACACTGGATTTTCTCACCAATGTTAATATATATAACATAAACGGTGCCGTCCCAGGCAAACGAAGCGAAAGCAGCCAACCCACAAGGAAGTCCGACAGTAATCGTCAGAATAAGTGCTACAATTACCTTGGTTGCGATAAGTATTTCTAACATTCGTTTGATCTTAAGATATACTGAACAATCGAGTTTTGCGCAAGCCAGTGCCCAGATAATGAGTAGTATACCTCCTAATAGTGAACCAATGCCACCTCCAATGCCAACGGGAATGGCCCCGCTACAAATGCCTGAAATAACAGTCACAGCTCCCCCAATAAATAGTGCCAAGGCAAGAATCAATAGGATCCAACACCCTAGAGATAGTCCACCACCAGAAGAATTGCCGTTGTCACTATCATTGTCATCATTGTTATCACCGTTATTGTTATCCTCGTCAGATGCTCCACCATTGGAGCATGGGTCTATGATTACAGTCCGTTTTAAAATAGCCTCACAATTCCCAGGCCCCTCTAAAGTGACTGTGATCTCATAATTAGCATCAGCGACATAGGAATGGTTAAATGAACTTTGATCTGAGTCATATATGTCTGTTTGACTACCATCTCCCCAGTTGATAATTATGTTATCTGGTTTCGTGCCAAAAATGGGAAGATTACTTAGTGTAACGTTTTTTCGGCCATCATCGCAGTTTTTATCATCTACTAAAAAGTTGGAATTGTCTATACTCCCAAAAAAAGGACACGGTGACTGACAAGGCTCTATTAATACATCTTTTTCCTCTTGCACCAAGCATTCTGTAGCTGGGACGCCCACAACGGTTAGTGTTGCCTGATAAATGGATGGTGGATCTCCTGGATTTCCAGGTGCCACATAATCATGGCTCACTGATGCAGTAGGGTTGGTCGTAGGATCAATTACTGGACTCTGAGTACCATCACCAAAACTCCACCTAACGCTGGTTTGAGCACCTATGATATTGGCTGAAAAATTGGCTGTGCGTGTTGTGTTGTCATTGCACTGTTCAGATACCGAAACTGTAATTAAATCTATCACAGCACACACGTCAGGCGTACATTCTCCAACGGTAAACGTTACGATTTTTGCGCTACAGCCAATAGGTACCAAAGGAGCTATGATGGCAGTATATGTACCGTTGGGTAAGTCACGTGAAAATTGAACTGTTGCTGCACTATTAGTGACCACGCTAGTTTCTTTCATAGAACCGCTGCCATCCCAGTCAATCTCAATTACCACGGGTAATACTGGCGCAGTTACTGATATGTTGATATCTACATTACGATTGAGGCCGTCGCAATTCTCTGATAAGATTGGTGTGGAAACATTTAATGTAGGACAACCACAAGGTAATTGCGTAACAAAACTATCGGTTACATTATCCTCATTCACAACCATTCCTGTAGCCAATACTTCTATATGATCGTTACAATTACACTGTGAAATATCACCATCCAGAGCTGTAATTTCGATAGTTTCAATACCATTCGAATCTGCATTACTATTTATTGTCTTACCTGCTGTTGAAGTAGGAAATACATTTGAGCATAGAACTTTGACAATATATTGCTTGGAAGTCAATCCAGCATATTCTAATTTAACAATAACCTTGGTGACGTTTCCCTGAGAATTCGTTACACCATTAACATCAACAATTCTTATAAAAGCTTGCATATCTTTGAATTTATTATAAAATATTACGATATTAATCCTAAAAATTTAGGCTTTTAATAGGTATTCTAATAAAACATTCATAAAATTTAATCTAATATTTATAGTTCACTGTAAATTTTTAAACGTTTTGGCTATGTGTAGTGCGGGAATTCAAGGCACTTACCTTTCGGTTTATAAATGGCTTTTTTTATATTTATTTACATTCATTTAGTGATTAAACCGCTATTATTTTTTACGTAACGTTAGGTGTTAGTTTTTACTTTTTATTTCTTTTAAAATATTTTCAATCTTCGTTCCATTTAATCCATTGAGTGCTTTCTTCTTTTGTTCTATTTGATTGTAAGCAGCAATCACAAACTCTGAGAACATTTGTTTTATTGCTTCATTGTCTCCTGAGTTAATTGTGTTCTTAAAATCATCAAATATATCAGGATCCTCTATTACATACTCTACTATAAATGGCGCATATTGTTCAATGATAAAATCGTCAATTTCTTTAAAAAGAGGAGCTTTCAACAACTCTTCTCGTGTTTCATCGTCTATTCTAATCTCAGAATAGTTGTTAACCAAATTCACTGCCCAGCCTCTCATATTAGATTTATTTTCTGAAGGATTTTCTTTTAATATATCAACAGCTAACTCAACATATCTGACTTGAATTTGAGACTCTTTTACTGCAGTAGAATACCAATTACCTATCAAAACAACTGCTAATGGAATAAAAACACTTGCAATTATTGTACTTATTAAATTAAGCTTTTCCCAGGAATCCTTTTTATCGTTCATCTTTTATCAGTCTATTTTAAAATTACATTTAGCAGCTCTGCTATGGGCAGTAGCACCAAGTAAGCCTTTATTTTTTATTTTATTCAGATAAGATAGCAACAATCTCAAACTTTTTTCATCCAAACCCGAGCTATTGCCTATAGCTATTGTTAGGCGCATGTTTTATATTTCTTTGTCAATCACTACAATCATTAAACCTTCTAAAGTATATCGTCTGTAAAACTTCATAAATGCCATAAATGACAAATATGATATTCCAGTTAATACAAACAGTATCAAGCAATTATTTAGATTAAATTCAAGAAAACGAACAACTCTTATAAAAAAATAAGTTACAAGTAGACTAAAAATAAGGCTTAAAGTTCTTAAAAATCCGTACAACGCAACGTAGTTACTCATTTTAGCTTGATGTTGTTTACTGTTCTCATATGCGTAATGGGTTATAATCCGGTGAAAATCAAAATAATTTCCTTTTCCATCATCATATTTTTCAGGGTTTTCTAGCTTTTCAATTCCCAATTGATCTATAAGTCGATTTGCTTTTGACACAACCATATCTTGCAAAAACTCGTCCAAAGATTTTTTATAAAACCTTTTAAACCCTAATAGTTGACCAAAAATCCAATCAAATAAAACACATGGAAATAATACGATTATCATAACAATCCTCCATAATACGTCTTTCCAGTTCCTTGAAGATTTCCAATATCCTTTATGTTCAATGTCAAGCAAATACTTTGATGGGTAACTATATCTCCAATTAGCATACTTTTCTATTGTTACAGAAGAAGCAAAACTAACTAAGTGCCCAATTGTGTATGAAATAATTATAAAGAAAAACACTCCTTCAAGTTTTATGTTAGAAAAATTTTCTATAAACTCCGATGAGTTAAATGAATCTGTACTCTTAAGATAATCAATTATAAGGTATGAATAAATGACTAGAGAGCCAGGTATCAAATAGCCTAAAAAATCGTAGACAGAAAAGGGATTTTGTTTAATCATATATTTTGGTCTGTCTCATACTGAAATAGGTTGACCATTTTTTTGGTTTTTCTATTTTCTTATTGGTTGACTAATATCGGTATTTTTCTGTATTGTTTATAATTATGGTTTT
>JGI11876J12873_1000020_pt1 | contig 53595 bp, 49 predicted proteins | sample ElkSloMetagenome_4_FD_12873 | JGI IMG/M metagenome (IMG submission 12873) | reverse complement strand
CGCCAATTATATCTGGTTGTACGTGGAATTTGTTTGACACTATGATCCGAAAGCATTCCGCTTGTAAATAGAAGTATGATAAGAGGGTGATAGTTTCTCTTATAAACAGTAATCATATTTTAAGTGAGTTTTGGTATAAATAAAAAAGCAGAGTTGTTATTATTGAGTCTTCAGAAATTAAATAATTAATTATCATTCTTCAAATAATCAGTAGCATAGCAAAATACTCTTCGGTGTAGCTTTTAGGGGGTGAGGATTTTGTGTATGTCAACTAGTGTTTTTTCCAGAAGTAAGCTGACTAAAAATTAATCATTTAATTCAAAATCAAGTTGAAAAATAATCGACAAACCTAGCCAAAAAAAAAGAATGTTATAAGTAAAGTTTTTGAACTCAAACTCAAAATCATTTGTAATGAATTTTTTTCGCTGAAATGAAACTTTCGCACAATTAAAGTAAATGCGGTGATTTGAATTATAATATAAAAATTTGGTAAAATCACTTATCAAAAAACAGTCTCAATTTCAACCTTTTATTTTGAATTTGTCACAAATCCTCCCCTAAAAATGGGCTTTTACAGGGCATTTGTCGCAAATGGCTGAGTATCAGAATTCTTATTAATTTGTATACTACTGAAAATCAGTGTATTAAAAACAAAAAGGAGTGATTAACATCGCATCGCGTGTTACCCTCTTGCTACTCCTTTTCGTCTCCCTCGGAGACAAAAATTCATACCTATCGGCTTTTGATTGAAATTCAAAATTTGAAATCCTAACCTTCAAAAACGTAAACGATTAAAAGCTAAAATCTGGCTTTTCTTTTTTTAGTTGAGTTACTGATTTTCATTTATGATATAAGAGAACCCCACGCGTTGTATATGCTTTGATGCATTTAGTGAGTGTCTTTTTCAACCTCACCCTGCGGGTATACAAGCACCCTCAGTATTATTATAATTTTATTTTTAATCTGTGATAAGTTCAATGCCTGCCTTTTCAGCTTTGTATTTTATTTTAGTAACCAGATCACAATAGCTCCAGTTTCTCAAGACAAAGTCTTCTTCTTTGGCCAGACTTACTTTTTCTTTTTGGTCTATGAGAATAAGTGTTCCCGCCTGGTGCTTGATACAAAACTCAATCAGCTTTCTGCTATACAGGTGTAGTCTTGAATAGACATAATTGGACTCCTTTTCTCTAAATTTTTTAGTTGCTTTTGTTTTACGTTTTCTCCCTTTACCTGATTTGCAATAGCTTGCTCCTTTTTGTGTTTTTTTTAGGGCGGCTTGTATCGCTAGTCTTCGGTAGAGGAATTCTTCTCTGGAGCCAATTTGAAGCTTCGCATTAGAGGTTTTAACCACAATGGGGTATTCCAGAGACAGTGATGCTTCAGCTATAACATTTGGTTTTAACTCGTGTTTTTCTTTTTCTATTTCAAAAACAGCCAGCCAAAAGGTTTTGTCTTCTTTCATCTTGATGTGGGAGGTGCAGAGTTTGATTTCCCCTTTAGCGACTCGTTCTAGTAATTTGCGTTTATCGGTAAAGTCTTTTCCTAAATAGGTTTTTACTGGTATTTGAAATAAGCGAAAACAAAAGGCCTTCTTTTCTGGGTCATAGATGAGTTTGCTCATACCTTCGGTGGTAAAGGGAAAAGCCATGTCCCTTCTAAAGTTCTGTAGTGAGCATTCGCCTTTCCAATAGGCTTCTCTATTTTTTTAAACCTACTATACAGGCTTGCCTTTAGACAGGAAATGATATTGGTAGGCATTTCACCTTTAAAGCGTTTGGAGGTCACCTGGTAGGTCGTATTGATCCTGGAGGTCTTAAAGATGCCATCTTAATCTTTCTTTTCATCGGCTAGTTTATACTTGATGTGATCCGACAGGTAGAAGAACTCATGGATCATCTCCTGAACATAGAGGTGGGATACCATAAGATTAGCAACTCTATAGCTACGGTTCTGCCACTGGTAGAGTTTACCTATGGCTTCTTTACGTTCTTCATAAGTAGGCAGGTCGATCAGTAATTGGATCTTTCGGGTGAGTTTGATTGTATCTTTTCCCATGGCTATGCGGATTGTTGTTGATCGTGTTTTAACTGCATAAGCTTATAGGCTGTCATAAATTCTTTGTGGACTTCCTTTTGGGTTAGGTTGAGTTCTCTGGCGATACTGGCAAAGGAATACTGTTTCTCTTTACGAAGCTTCAAGACCTGTTGCTGTTCTTCGGTTATCTTCCCTTGGACTTTTATAGTCGTGGCTAGCTTTGGCTTATGGTTACCTCCTGTATGGATGATGGTTTTGATATCCTCAATAGCATTTTTTATGTCATTGCTTGTTTGGGTAATACTAGTTCCCCTCGCCTGTGCTATCGCTTTATACTGAAAACCATGGCTTAGACAAAGTTCAATCAAGTGTTTTCTTTCAGGACTGAGTAAAGGAAAGATGCTTTTAATGCGGTTAAAGGTCTTTTGATCTTCTTCATGATCCTTAAGGTGCTGATCGTCTTGCTCGGGATCGTGACCATGCATATAATTCTGATAGTTGTCATATTTTTCTAAGCTGTTGATATTTCTTTGAAAGTCATTTTTGGGACGACAATAGTAGTAGATGCATTGCTTTTTCATCACATAACGCAGTAGAAAGTAGATATGTTCTGGGCGTTCAATAGTATCCCTTTTCTGCCATAAGGTGAGAAAGGTATCTTGAAGAATATTTTCGATCACAAACTCATCGTCGATGGTTTGTTTACCTATCCAAAAGATACTCCGCTCATATCTGTCATAGATGAGTTTCATAGCCCGTGGATCATCTTGTTTTAATAAATCGTAAATACGCTGTAACATAATAATGTGTTTTTAATTCTTACCCGTTATCCAAATGAAAAACTATATTTATTGTTTAGCTGTAGGAGATATTTAGCTCCCTATTCCTTATTTATCTGAATTCAAAGCCTTCTCTACCTGCTCCACTTTTTTATAATATTCTGCTTTTAGTTCATCCGCATAAACAGGAGTTCTATCACCATTGAGACAATAGCGTATGTAACGAGGAGTTACCTCATATTTGCACGCGAGGGCTTTTACTACACCTGTGTTATAAATTTTCTTCATAAATTACGTAAGTTTGCCTGTTCATTGGTTTGTTCCAATTATTGGAACATGACCAAATATAGTTGATAATTTTCAACTAAACTAACTTTTTGAAGATAATTATCTTCCGTATGAGAAATATTATACAAGTTTTTACTGATATAGCCCACAGAGAGGGTATTAGTATTACCAGTTTGGAAAAGAAAATTGGCGCTAGCAAAGGTGTTTTATCTAGAGCAATAAGCAAAGGCACTGACATTCAAGCGAAATGGCTCTTTGCTTTAGTTGATAATTATCCCCAATATAGTGCCGAATGGATACTTACAGGTAATGGATCTATGCTACAAAAAGATTCAGCTGATTCAATTTTAAAAGAAACCGATCCAGAAGTTTTACGCGAAAAATTAGTTAATCTGCAAAGTCAATTGGATGCTTTTGAAAAAGCGAACAACGCTTTAGTGGATGCCAACGATTCTTTAAAAGAGACTAAAATGATACTTCAAAAGCGTATTACAGAGCTTGAGGGTAATAAATAATTGTTTAGATATAGTTCTCTTCTTTGATTCTGGACTTCTACTGAAATCAAGATATCTAAAATAATTATATTCGGCAAAAATCTAATTTTGATATGTTTCATACAAAGATGTATCAATGTCTAAAAATTAAATATCAATCTTATTATTACTTATTTATGAAAAAAATCATTGTTTCACTATGTTTTGTCTTCTCCTTTGTAGCTCAATCTCAAAACCCTTTAGACTTAATTAGCGCTGGAAATGCAATAGCAAAAGATACAAACCCTTATCAATTAGAAAAGCGTTGGTTTTCACATATCGATATTAGTTTTGCGGTTGCGAGCTCAATTGAGTATAATTATAAAGATAGGGATGAAAATGGAAATCTTAATTTTGGAAGCCAGGAAGAATTAACAAATAAGGTTGGTTATGATGTACTCTACAGTTACAGTTACCCTATTTTTAAAAAATTTACGTTAGGAGGGGTTGGTGGATTTCAATATCAGGTACAGCAAAGCATATCTGCATTAAAGACTGGATTAATAATGAGGTACCATTTTGTAGATTACGAAAGTGTAAACCTAAATTTTATGCTAGCAGGAAATATTGCTATCAGCGATAAAATAGATAGTAATTTCACTAATCTTCGTTTGGGGCTTCAATTTCCTATAGCTGTAACTGATGGATATGTATTAAACCTAAATGTTTTTGGTGATTTTAACGATTTTATCTACAATGAAAGTATCTTGGAGGGTGTAAATGATGATCCTTTGAGTATCATTTACCGCTCATATGGTTTTAGTTTGGGCTTTCAGTTTTAATTTTAAAAAACACCTCTTAGGTTCCTTACATCTTATAATAAACATTTCATTAATTTAATTACAAACTTTCCTTAATAATTGGTTTTAAATTGTTAGGCTAATGACCTAACTTTAATAAGATTAAGGTCTTAAACTATTAAAACTGTAGCGAAAATATATTAATCAGAAATTTCATTAAGGTAAAAAAACTTACAAGAGACAATTTAAAATTGCTTTGCAATTTTAAATTTCAACAAGGCAACGGCTTTTGATTTATATTTTTTCATATTCTTTTATTAGATGAATACATAAAGTGTAAACTAAAAGATTTTATACAATACAAAACCCCGCATTATAGCGGGGTTAAATTTTACATGTACTTGATATAAATAACAAACTGTAGAATCGCCTAGTAAAACATCATAAAATTTTACTTTTATATTGACTCATAATACTAAAAAACAAAGTTTTGAATTAATTGAATCATTTCATACTAAAATTTTGTTATTGTAAATCGAATCCAATTCTTAAGTGTACGTCGACAGCGAAATCTCCATTTGATCCTGATGCAAAAATACCACCTGAATTGTTGAGAGAATTAGAGTTGATATAATGTACGTAACCTAAACCTATTCCAGCTTCATAATTCAAATATTTACCCAGGCTTCGACGAATACCCCATTTAGGCGTAATTTTAATTTGGTCGATACTTCGTAATTCATCATTGTTTGTAAATGATACTCCATCTAAATTTCCCAAAACATATAGTGATAAGAAATTACCACTATTGCGCCCTATAGTTTTATCTTTTTTGATTCTCTTATCTAAATTATAATACCATCTTGGTTCTATGCTAAGATGTAAAATACCATAAATATCTTCATTAGGTCCAGCAAACTCAAAATGACCTACTCCTGCAATTCTAAAATCAAAACCAACCTGACTCCTTAAAGCAAATTTACTAGATAAACGACTTTCATTGTAAAGCCAAGCTCCTAAAAATCCAGTTTGGAAGCCATATATTGACTTTTCTACCTTAGTTTCATTTAAAAGTTGATCACTTGAAGTTTGAGAATATAAATTTGCGAAACTAATAAATGAAATTAAAATAAATATTTTATTTGTAAAATTCATATCTATAAATTTTCATATATTAATCTATTACCTCTCCACTCATCACCTCTTCTGGATAGCCCGTAAAAATCAACGTGAATACTATCATAATCATCCAATTTAGTAGGTCCAAAAGAGAAACTTGAAGTACCATCCATTGTATATTGAGCAACGTCGTCTAAAACTTTCAAGCTAAAGCCCTCAACGGCTAAACTGATTCCAATTTCTCCACCAAAGTCTGATTCAAATATCTTAGTAATGGTGTTTTCATTTAACCTTCTAGTTCTTACATCAATATGCTGTACTAACATTTTATTAGGAGTAGAGACCACTAATGAAAATTTAGAAGGTTCTTCATTTTCATTTCCAGCTATGCTCTTATATACAGTTTTAGCGTTATCATAAATAACATCGTAAAAATACTCATTTAAATCTTCTGATGTTACTTCAAAATCACCATTCCAATTTATGTTAGCTAAATCTGAATTGAAACCATCTTTAATTACATGTATTATTATGTCATCTTCAAAAGGAGTTTCAGGAACTAATCCGCTTCCATAACCTAATGTAGGTATAGAAACAGAACCGCCTGTATAATTATAGGACTTGTTACCAACCCAATAAACAGGCCTGGAATTTGTGCTGGGAAATTGAAATTCATGTATACCAATTCCACCAATTGAATTAGGTGCAGATTTTAAATATGTTGCCTTATTCACTATAACTGCAACTTCATCTGTTTCTTTTCTATCCCAATAGGTAATACCTAGCGCTCCTCTTTTTCTTTGATGTTTCACCTTAACACCCATTTCTTGATAAAATTCATAATTATTACTGAAGTACTTAGACCTTGTTCTTCTTTTTCCTCCTATGAAGTAGTCAAAACAAAGAACATTTGTACCAAATAAACCAGAACCCTCTTCATAATCACATGCATCTTGTTCATTCATAAAATCTATCATTGATTGAGTAGAAGCTAATAACGGATTGGTTGGAGGTGCTGGTGGATCATAGGAGCCACCTCCTCCTCCGCCTCCACCACAACCAGGTTGAAGTGGCTGGTGCATTATCTGGTCATGACCATCTGATAAATACGCTATTGGTTCTTCATAACATTTTGAGTTTGATAGCGTATTTGGGTCTATCCACAACTCTAAATCGTTATAATTTTTAGATAAAGAGATTTTTGAATATGCTTCATCAGGACTTCTCAAGGTTTTGTAACCATCTAAAGATTTAATAAACTTATACATATTCTTAGTATTATCAATATTTGTCATTACTAATCCAGAGTATGTAAAAGCATGTATATTATTGTTAATTACAACTTCTCTTTTGATGTTAAGTAGTGAAGATAGGTTACTAGAAGCAATCAACGGATCCTCTAAACTGTATTCTGAAAGATCAAATTCATCAGGTGAGTATTTTACTTTTTCATCAAAGTAGCTTTTAATGAATTCATCATTAGTATTGCTATTGTCCAAGAATGGAGTTAAGGGAATAAAACCATTTTTATAAATGGGCTTAAAAAATTGTGATTTTTCATCATCACTTAATCGAGAAATTAAATCAATAGTTTGATCAAAATCTTTTTGTGACTTAAAGTTTAATCTTCCATCAATAATTTTAAAATTTTGATCATAATTAATAGTGTTTTCAGTTTTTAAGCTTCTTCCTTCATCAAAGTCGTCAGAACATGATTGTAAAAGGATAATTGCAAATAGCAAAATAGCTTTTCTTAATAAGTTAAATTTCATAATAAATAATTTATTTTTGTCAGTCGGTTGCGAATATGAATAATATGTAGTACTAGTTCTACAATCTTAATATGTATTAATATTTATTTAACTTAAATTAAGTTTGTTTAAAGTTTTATCCCATTCAGATGATCAATTACTTAAAGTAAGTAACAATTGTTAATTAGGCTATAGAACTTATCTCAAATATGACTATTTGATCGATAATCTTGAGTCTTATTTTTTTATGTTATGGTTTACATTATCAACGTTACTACTTAAATTTTAAGGGGTGTTTGTTCTTTTCTTGCATGCATAGCGCAATGGATCAAGTGGGTTTTGTCAAGGCTTTTAGAGAACAAATCAGGAGTGTCTACGATGTAGAAACCTTATTTTTCCGCTAAAACTTGTACAGCCTTGACAAGTTCCATAAGCGCCTTAGCCATTCTTTTTAGACTACTTATGAAGAGAGCGTACAGATAAGTTAAGCGAGGCGAATAAGAGGGATAAACATAGAATGGGTTAGGCGCTACCTGTTTTTCGATGACCCGAAAAACTACAAAGGCTTGGATCCATTATCAACCCCTTAAAATTTGTCAGACAGGATCTTGATGTTTAAGGATTTTCCAGGTGAGGTTCTAAGAAGACCTCACCGAAAATCCAGTTAAGAACATCAAGTTCATGGCGTTCCGTTTAAGAAAAAGCGGACTTGTCTGTTTTTTGTGACGAAATGAAGTGTCCCTCACCAGTCCCGATAGCTATCGGGACTGGTGGGGTAAGGGAAATGAAGGATACAAAACAACAGATAGGTCCAAGACCCAAAGTGAAGCTCTTTTCCTGAAATGGAGCCTTAGCGGAATACAAGGGAATGGGCTGAACGGGCTATGAAATCGTAAATCAAATTTTTACCACTTTTTCAATAAAGTAGCAAAAGTTTGTATTTGATTTGGTTTAAAAAAAATGTCGTTTTCTCAACTTTAGCTTAATAACTCTATCTGTCTTAATTAGAATTTCAATTAAAAATTAGGTTTCGAATTTCGAAGTTTATCACTAAGTGCCGACATAACCTGACTTAATTTATCTTCAAGAACTCGAGCATAAATTTGGGTTGTTGCTATTTTTGTATGCCCTAAAAGTTTAGAGACAGTTTCTATAGGTACTCCATTGGAAAGCGTAACAGTTGTAGCAAAAGTATGCCTGGCCATATGAAAGGTTAAATTCTTCTTGATATCACAAAGATCAGCGACCTCTTTTAAATAAAGATTCACCTTAACATTGGTTATTACAGGTAAAAGACTTTGGGTTATTTCTGTCATTGGATGATTGTCATACTTTTCGAGTATCTCTAGAGCTTTGTCGAGTAAAGGAATCTTAACTTTGGCTTTTGTCTTGTTTCTTGAAGTGAAAATCCATTTCTGACTGTCCATTCCATACCTAATATTATCCTTGGTTAGATCATTCATATCTGTAAAACTAATTCCTGTATAACAGCTAAAAACAAATAAATCCCTCACCCTATCCAAACGATCATTATGAAAATTAAAATCCTCGATTTGATTTAATTCGTTAAGATTTAAAAAGTCTCTTTCCTTTTTTTGAAAAGTAGGTTTCCATCGTATGAACGGGTCTTTTTCAATCCACTCCAAATGAAAAGCAAGGGTTATTATTTTACGAAGTCTCTGCAAATGTTTCATAACTGTGTTATGACTCATGGCATTTACATGGCCTTTTGGCCAGTAGTTAAAAAGAAAATTCGCAAAGTCATTAATAAACTTATAATTAAGTTCGCTTAGATAAATATTAGTTGTCTTAAGTTCTCCGTTTAAAAACCTAAGAACATATTTTTCTGTAACACCAAAATTACGGATGCTTCCTTTGGCAAGCGTTTTTTCGATCTTTAGCTTGTGATACTCTAAAATATCTAACAAGGTCTTATCCCTAGGCCCTTCCCCTAAAAAATTTGATTTAAGAAGGTCTGCGGTTACTTTTTTATTTTAAAACCTCAAGTCCTGATAATTCTGAAAAATCTTTGTTCTGGTTTCCGAAATGAGTTTATTAGCCTCTCTTGCTTGTTTAGAATTACCATCGACAAGTTGTTTAGAAGAATCCCAAAGGTCGAATGGAATTTTAGATTTTAGACTAATGTTTACTCTACGGCTATTTATAGAAATTCGAACGTAAAGATTTGTTTGATTGTTTTTTACTCTGGAAGCATACACCCAGAATAAGATGGAAAATGTTTTAGAAGTACGCATAGGTATCGTCTTTAAATTAATATTCAGTTAAAAGACGAAAGTGAAGTCAACAAAAAATTAAAATTCTGATAATCAAACTGTCAACATGTTGACAGGATAAATTTTATGTTGACGATTTGTTATAAATTAAATATAATAAAAGTCTTTCTAACAAAACCTCTAAAAAACATAAAACCCTGTAAATCATAGTATTTACAGGGTTTTAATTTAATTTGAATTATTAAAGAGTGACCGCGGAGGGATTCAAACCCCCAACCCTCAGAGCCGAAATCTGATGCGCTATTCAGTTGCGCCACGCGGCCTCAAATTTCCGTGTAAACGGAAATCTTATATGCAAATTTACAACACTAATCGATTTTAGGACAGCTTCTCCTTCACGATTTTAGAAATAGTTTTGCCATCAGCTTTTCCAGCCAGACGCTGAGAGGCTAAGCCCATGACTTTACCCATATCCTTCATCGAGCTGGCGCCGGTTTCGGCAATAATCGCCTCCACTTCCTTACCGATTTCCTCTTCACTTAATTGAGCAGGTAAAAACTGTTCAATAATTTTAGCTTCGGCCAATTCAGCTTCAGCAAGATCCTCACGATTTTGCTCTTTGTAGGTCTGAGCACTATCTTTCCGTTGCTTCACCAGTTTTTGAACCAGCTTCAGCTCTTCGGCTTCGCTCATATCCTCCTTGTTAGACGATGCTGTTTTCGCCTTTAAAATTTCACTTTTTATAGAGCGCAAAGAAGCTAAAGCCACTGTGTCTTTTGCTTTCATTGCTTCTTTCATTTTTTGCATTACCTCCTGTTCGAGTGCCATGTTTAATTTTTTAGGCTAAGATAAATAATATTACTTCAAAATCAATTCAAAGCCTTACTTTCAATGTAACCAAAGTTACTGCCCAGGCTTTAGCTTCGGTCTACATTTGCCCCCACAAATGAAACATATTTCATGGAAATAATCGAACTCTTAGGTTTTTTTGGAGCACTAGTCATAGGTGTGGTTTTAGGTTTAATTGGAGGCGGAGGTTCTATACTTACTGTTCCAGTTTTGGTGTATCTGTTGATGGAAGATCCTGTTACGGCGACAGCTTACTCCTTATTCGTCGTTGGTACCGCCAGTCTGGTAGGCGCTGTGCGTAATATGCAAAAAGGCCTGGTCGACATAAAAACAGCGGTAGTTTTTGCCATACCTGCATTTATCGCCGTTTATGCCACCAGAAAGTATGCAGTTCCAGCGATTCCAGAGTCTATCTTTACTTTAGGAGGTTTTGAGGTGACCAAAGACATCGGTATAATGTTGTTCTTCGCACTTATTATGGTGTTGGCGTCCTATTCCATGATCAAAAATAAAAAGAAGGATCTGGCAGAAAAAGAAGTGGAGGTGAAGTATAACTATCCGCTTATTATCGTAGAAGGAGTAGTCGTTGGATTTCTAACTGGTATTGTAGGTGCTGGAGGAGGATTTTTGATTATTCCGGCACTCGTTCTTCTCGCTAAACTTCCCATGAAGAAAGCCGTCGCTACTTCCTTATTGATTATCGCTGTTAAATCGCTGATTGGTTTTCTGGGAGATGTGCAAAACATCGATATCGACTGGTCCTTCCTAGGTCTGTTTACAGGACTCTCCGTCGTAGGGATATTTGTAGGCATCTGGCTGAATAAATTTATTGACGGTGCAAAACTAAAAAAAGGCTTTGGCTGGTTTGTACTCCTCATGGGGATTTACATCGTCTATAAAGAATTCACTCAATAGGTTTTCTTTTAAGGAGCTATTCCCGCTATCCATTACAAGTCCGCTTAGCTCTGCTGTAAAAGCCAATCCTGCCAAAAGAGCTTCCTTTGGTCGCTTTTTGGCACACGCTTTTAATCAGCAGACCCGCTTGCGGGCTTTCCATTCCTATCGGGGCTAGGGGCTTTTCATTTTGTATTCTTTATTTCAAATTTTTCATTTCTTATTTTTTTTACCTACTATCTACTACCTACTAACTAATCACGATTCACTACTCACTACTCACTACCTACTAACTAATTACCACTCACTACCTACATTCTATCAACAGTCAACTGACCATCAACTTAACTTTTTTCGATGTTTAATATCAGGTGTAACTATTGTTACTTAAAACACTATAGTTATAACTTATATTTGTACCATAATATAAAAAGATAAATACTATGGAAGATTTAAAGAATCAATACACAACAGAACAGCCTATACAAATGCCTAGAATTGGAGATCAGGCGCCAGATTTTGAAGCGGTGACAACGCATGGAAAAATGAAAATGTCTGAATTTGCGCCCGACAAATGGACGGTCATGTTTTCTCACCCTGCCGATTTTACACCGGTATGTACCACAGAAATGAGTGGATTTGCCGAACGTAAATCTGAGTTTGAAGCCTTAAATACTGAACTTTTGGGTTTAAGTATTGACTCGATTCATTCTCACATCGGATGGGTAGATAGCGTCAAGCAAAACACAGGAGTCTATATGGATTTCCCTATCATCGCCGATATAGATATGAAGGTCTCCAAGCTTTACGGAATGCTTCAACCTAACGAAAGTGAAACTGCAGCTGTAAGAGCCGTCTTTTTTATAGATCCATCCAAAAAAATAAGACTGATCATGTATTACCCGCTTAACGTTGGTAGAAATATGGACGAGATCTTAAGGTCATTAGAAGCGCTTCAATTTTCAGATGAAAATTCTGCAGCCTGCCCATTAGACTGGAAAAAAGGGGATAAAGGAATCGTTTCTCCTCCAAAGACTTTAAAAGACTATGAGGCTAGACTAGAAGATGACTCTGTAGAGAAAACCACCTGGTACTTAGCAAAGAAACAGTTCTAGTTGATATTTAATTTTAGTGGTGTAAAAGCGGAGAATTGATCTCCGCTTTTTTTGCGTCCTGTAACTTTGGTTACCGTTCTTTTGTAATGCTGAAAGTAACTTGCAGTATCAAATACAATAGTGATGAAATGGATTCTAATGGTCTTCGTCCTGCTCTTAAGCCTGACGTCCTGTAAACAAAATACCACAAAAGATGATGGTGATTATATTAAAATCAAGTCAGAAGATTTAAATTCCGAAGACCTTGCGGTAAGAGGAAAAAAACTGATGGAAAACAAATGTTATCTCTGTCATAGTCCGAGCACAGAACAAGCCTCGATGATTGCTCCACCAATGGCGGCCATCAAAGCGAGGTACATCAAAGATGCTCAAAGCAAAGAGGAGTTTGTAAAACACGTATGGAATTTTGTAGAACGTCCGGCTCAGGAAAAGGTCAAGCTGAAAGGAGCGGTAAAGCGTTTTGGATTGATGCCTTATCAGCCTTATCAACAGGAAGACATTGAAGCCATTGCAGCCTTTATGTACGATTATGAGATTGCTCAACCCGAGTGGTTCGAAGCACATTGGCAGAAGCATCACGGCAAAAAATACCATCAAAAAGGCAAGGCGGTGAGTTCACTTCCAGCAGTTGAGCAGAGTTATGCCGATATAGGCATGTCTTATGCCAAATCGACTAAAGCGACTTTAGGTAAAAACTTAATGGGAGCGATACAAAAAGAAGGCGTTCTTCACGCGCTTTCGTTTTGTAATGTGCAGGCGATGCCACTTACTGATTCTATGGCCACTAAACACAACGCGATCATAAAGCGAGTGTCTGATCAGAATAGAAATCCGAAAAATAAAGCCAATTCAGAAGAGCTGGAATACCTCTCGGTTTATAAAGAGGTATTGAAAAATGGAGAAGAACCAGAACCCATCGTTGTTGAGAGGGGAAAAAACGTCAATTTTTATTATCCAATTGTGACCAATAATATGTGTTTGAAATGCCATGGTAGGCCGGGGCAGGACATACAGCCGAAAACTTTGCAAAGGATTCAGAAACTTTATCCTAACGACAAGGCCATCGGCTATGATGTGAATGAAGTGAGAGGCATGTGGAGCATAAGCTTTGAAAAAGATGAATAGATTTATTTTAATCATTCCGATTCTTTTCTGGATGATGAGCTGCCAGCAGTCTTCTCAGGAACAGCAAGCGGATAAACAGAACTCCAATCACTGGAGTTACGATGGAGAGACAGGTCCTGAGCATTGGGCCGAACTTGAGGGAGAGACCAACTGCAATGGCAACTTTCAGTCTCCCATCAATTTGGTCAATTTTAAGGTAAATAAACATCTCGAACCTATCGACCTGCATTATGCTAAAGAAACCCTACTTCACGAGGTTGTCAATAACGGGCATTCCATTCAGTATGATTTTGAACCTGGAGACTTTCTAATTCATAATAAAGATACTTTTCACTTAAAGCAATTTCACTTTCACGAACCGGCAGAACACCTTATCGAGGGTGTTCGTTATCCTTTAGAGATTCATCTGGTTCATCAAAATCCTGATAAGGAATTTTTGGTTTTATCTGTTATGGTAAAAGAGGGCCAAAATAGCAAGCCTTTTGAGTTACTGGAAAGTTATCTTCCTATTCAAAAAGGGGAAACCAAACTGATTCAAGCTCCTTTTGATATGTCTCAAAATTTACCTGACCATAAAGGTTATTTTACCTACCAAGGCTCACTTACCACCCCTCCCTGTTCTGAAGACGTCACCTGGATTATATTCAAAGAGCCAATAGAAATCGCACTCGAACAGGTAGAATTATTAAAATACCTGATGCCCATCAATAATTACAGAGATGAACAGCCTCATCATGGACGAGTCATATACTCCACATCTTTTTGACCGACTTAAATTTTACAACTAGAATTAATAATTAATATTATGAAGCGATTAGGACTTATAGGTGGAACGTCGTACCATTCAACACTGGAATATTACAAAGATATTAATTTTAAAGTAGGGGAGATCATAAGTAGTTCTCAAAATCCAGAACTGCTTCTGTATAGCATAAATATTGAAGTAATGAGAAGACAGAACGAAGATGAGATCAATCAAACTTATTTGAGAGTTGCTCAAACTTTGGAGCAGGCTGGGGCAGAAGCACTTATGATTTGTGCTAACACACCACACATGGCTGTTGATTATGTGCAGCCTAAAATAGGGATTCCCTTTTTGCATATCGCTGATGCTGTTGCTGCTGAGGCGAAGCGCAAAGACTATCAAAACTTACTCCTACTGGGTAACAAACCTACCATGACTAAGAGCTTTCTTAAGGACTACTTGACGGAGCATCATCACTTGCACATTGTTTTGCCTGATGAAAAAAACATTGATAGATCCCATTATTATGTATCCAAAGAACTGACTCAGGGACAGTTTACCAAAGAAGCTAAAGAATTTTATATAGAATTGATTTCAGCTTATGAGAGCAAAGTAGATGCGGTGATTCTAGGCTGTACAGAACTCCCGATTTTGCTTAAAAAAAAACAGGCTAAACTCCCTTTTTTAAAAACCACAGATTTGCATATTAAGACAGCAGTCGATTTTATAGTATCTAATTAATTTGTTTTAATTTTATAGATAACACACTAAACACTTCATAAAATTCTGAATTTTTCTCTTCAAAGTAACTTATGTTACGTAATTAATAATATTTAATAGCTATTTTTATTAAAATTTAGTTATATGAAGTCAAAGTATTCAGTATTAATTATTGGAGGAGGTACGGCAGGAATTATGACGGCAGCCCAACTCCTCAAAAAGGATTCCAGCCTCTCTGTTGGAATTATTGATCCCACAGACACACATTATTATCAGCCCGCATGGACACTTGTTGGTGGAGGAACTTATAATTATGACGACACAGCTAAACCGATGAAGGATTTAATTCCTGAGGGTGCAGACTGGATTCAGGATTATGCCACTGGTTTTGATGCAGACAATAATATGGTAATGACTCAAAATTCTGGTGACATCACCTATGAATATCTGGTGGTAGCTCCTGGTTTGGTGATGGATTTGACCTTGATTGATGGTTTGGAATCATCATTAGGTAAAGGTGTCGTTTGTAGTAACTATACCGATCCAAAACATACCTGGGAAGTGATTCAAAACTTTAAAGGGGGGAATGCAGTATTCACTCAGCCTACAACCCCAATTAAATGTGGTGGGGCTCCTCAAAAAATAGCTTATCTCGCCGCTGATTATTTCAGAAAAAATAAAATCGATGCCCAAGTGATATTTGCGACGCCAGGAACCGTTTTGTTTGGTGTCAAAGAAATTCGTGAGACCCTTCAAAAAGTGGTTGATCGATACGGCATGCACTTCAAACCTTTTTATGCACCTATCAAAATAGATGCGGATAAAAAAATCATCACTTACAAATATGTGGGAGATGATGAGAATCAATGTGTGACCAACGAATCTAAGGAAATAGGCGAGCGTATTTCTGGAGAGGCTCTTATTGAGATGCCTTTTGATATGCTGCACCTGGCACCACCCCAAACTGCGCCAAAATTCATAAAGGAATCTAACTTGGTGAACAAAGATGGTTGGGTGGATGTGAATATCAATTCGCTTCAACATAACACCTATCCTAATATTTTCGCCTTAGGCGATGTGGCGGCTTTGCCTACGGCAAAAACAGGAGCAGCCATAAGAAAGCAGGTACCGGTTGTGGTAGAAAACCTAAGGTTTATGATGAATAATAAACCTGCATCTAATAAAGATTATCAGGGCTATTCTTCTTGTCCGTTGGTGACTGGCTATGGTAAAATGGCCTTAGCAGAGTTCGACTATGAAGGCAATTTCACACCAGATCCTAAATTGAAACAGATGTTGGTCTTCAATTCTGCCAAAGAACATTGGAGGCTCTGGATGTTAAAGAAATACGGTTTACCTTATTTGTATTGGAATAAAATGATGAAAGGGGAAGCCGTATAATTAGTGTTTAAATTCAAATGTAAAAGCCGCTTCAGCAATGAAACGGCTTTGTTATTAAATAAATTATTTACAGTTCAACTAGAACGCATACTTCACAAATACGGTAAAGTTTCGTCCTGGATCGGTTAAGCGTTCCATACCGCTAAGACCAGCATCGGCTTGATTTCTGAAAGCAAAGTTGAGATGATCAAAATACTGCGTATCAAACGCGTTGAGTACCGCTGCTCCAAGATCGACTCCCGGAAACAATTCATATCCCAGTCTAAAGTCAACTAATTCATAGCCAGGGGTCGCCTGGTTTTCGCCAAAGGACGTGGCTAATTCATCTTGCTGACTTACAAGACGTAAATCGGTAGCTGCCCAAAATTTATTTTTGGTATAACCTAAGCTGAATGAGGTTCGCAAAGGAGGGGTGAGCGGTAAGGATTCGCTCAAGTCTTCATTCCTAGCATAGACGTAGGCCGTTTCAGCATTAAATTGAAAATGGTTTAAGAAGCTTAGGCTTAAGTTGGCTTCAAAACCTGTTTTGTAGGCATCGTTTAGATTTCTGAACACCTTTGGATTTTGTGGTTCCAGATTAGGCATAAACTTCCTGGTTTTGGTAGGATCGATAATGGCAACAATGTAATTTTCAAAATGAGAAAAATACACCGAAGCTCCCCAATCTAAGCTATTGATGACTCCACCTAACAGCTTCTTACCGGTATAAGCGACTTCAAATTGGTTATTCACTTCAGCATCCAGATTGGGATTACCAATGTATTCAAACGGGTCTTGGCCTACCTGAAAATGATTGATAAAACGTTCAATCATATTGGCTGAACGTACGCCACGACCAAACGCAAACTCCAACTGATTATCAGCATCCAATAGTTTTTTAAGCGATACGGTAGCGCTAACATTATGCTCGGTTCTGTTTCCTAAGTCTGGGTAGTAAGCTTGAAAATCTGAAGCTGGATCTTGAATGTCAGAATTGATCAGGTCATAACGAATACCAGCGTTTAAGACAGTTGAGGGATTGAGTCTATAACGTGATTCTGCAAAAAAGCCGTAATCATTGATATAGGAATCCTGCCAAATCTTATCTGTAAATTCGAAAGGCGGATTGAGAGGCATGCCCATCATATTTTGCTTGACCAGTTGATTTCTTTGTCCGTCTCTACTGATGAGTAGCGCATCTGTCCCAGTAAACAAGGTCCAGAATTCGTCCAGTTTCCATTCCAATTCTAATCGGCCTCCGGCGGTGGTGGCTTCAACAGGAGATTCAGCTTCTACGGTATTGAAATTACTTCTTCTGCGATTGCTCATCAGGTGATCCACGTAAGAATAATAGGCTTTGGCTTGAATCTTCTGCAGGGTTTTACCCGGTCTTTTTTTGTGATAATCCAGAGATAACATGGAAGAATCATCAAAATCTGAATCCATGGGCAAAGAGGCGTGCAGCACATCTCTACCAAAAGATTGTCTCCAGTGCAATTGTAAGCGCTCCAAAGAGGTGAAATTATAGCCCATACGCAAGCTATAATCTATACTTCTGAAAGAAGAAGGAATTTCTCTTCCAGCACCGTCTTCATAGTTACCAAAATCCCGATACCCGTACATGCCAACGATATCAAATTTTTCTTCTGCATACTGAAGTCTGGCCATGCTCACCTGGGAATTCCCATTGCTTTCGAAACCAGTCGATGCAGTGCCCGACAGGCCATAGTTCCCTAGTTCAGGTCGTTTGGAAACCATATTGATCAGACCGCCAAAAGTGGCGCCGTATCGCATGGTGTAGGGTCCCCGTACCACTTCAATTTTTGAAATATCTTCAGGAATTACATGCGTTGTGATAGGATCCATACGGTTGGGACAGGCATGCATCACTTTGGTTCCTCCATCATACTGAATATTGAGTTGCTCATATTGAGCAGCGCGAAAAGAGGGATCAATGGCGTAATTTCCTCGCTTAATGAGTCCAAAACCATTGATGTCTCTAAAGAGGTCGGCTACATTTTTAGGTTGAGTCACGCGTTCAGTTAAGTCTGGGGTAATGGTATTCATCACCGGATCTTGAAAAATTCGTCCTGTTACCAATACTTCACCAAGTTCAGTTGGCATGGCTTTTAGGGCTATTGTTGCAGGAGTGGCTTCTTCTACCTTTAATAACAACGGGGTGTACCCTATATGATTGATGAGGTAGACTTCACCGATGTCTAACTTCAATACTTTATTTTCTGTTAGGCGATAGTCTTTTTTATTGTTTTGATTGATGGCGTAAACGCCTGTAAGAGTTTCTTGAGTTTGCGCGTCTTTAATTTCTATAGATTTAGTTTGCCCTAAAAGCGTCATAAAACTAAACACATAGAATACTGCGCTTAAAATAAATTTCATGTTTAAGCAATTCTAGTTTAACAAATGTGATTTTAAAATGGGGTGTTAAACCGAAAGGGCTGGGGGTTTGAAATTGCTTTTTAGATATTCAAACTTGTAAAGTGAAGTATGGAAATAAGGTGTAGTTTTTACGTAAGCTAAGGGAGCTAGATCCAAATCAGACTCAAAATCGACCGTTGTGAAAATAAGTTCGCTTTCCAGAAAAATTGAAGCGTTCTTGGGTGTGTCTGGCTCTTTTCTATCCAGGACATCACTCAAAAAACACTTTCCGTCACACTCCAGTTCAGGTTGATCTGTATTTTCACAATAGTTTTCTATAAAATTATCTGTAAACGCCATATAATAAGATAACCAAAATACCGACTTAACCGTGAAAAGAAGCACGGTAAGGCTCAATGCTAAAGCTATATGGGTTTTGAGAGATTTCACATTACAAAATTACTTAGAAAAGCCAATTTCTTATGTGATGTTTGTCACATTAATTGAATTGAGAACAGGTTAAAAAATTATCTAATTTTGTGTAACAATTCAACACATTGAGCGTCAAGTAATAAATTGAAATTTTAATTATGAAGAAAACTTTGAGTATTTTAAGTCTGGGACTGTTGTTGGTCGCTTGTGATGCCACAAAATCTAAAGTAAATGATTTAGCAGTCAACACCCCTATCAAAACTTCATTGGATCTTACAGCTGTCGATAATGATAGAGTTCCGGTGAGCATCGATCCAGGTCGTTTTACAAAAGATACCGTCACCTATAGATTGCCAAGAGTTATACAAGGCACCTATTCTGTAAGTGATTTTGGAAAGTATGTAGACGATTTCACAGTTCTGGACTACGACGGGAATACCTTAACTGCTACAAAAGAAGGAAACAATACATGGACTATCGTAGGTGCTAAAAATCTAGACAAGATTACCTATTACGTCAATGATACATACGACATTGAAACTAGTGGCGGAATAGGCGGGGAACAGCCATTTTCTCCTGCAGGAACAAATATAGAGGCAGATAATTATGTTTTAAACTTACATGGTTTCATCGGTTATTTCGATGAATTAAAGAGCAATCAGTACACTTTGGATGTTACTGCTCCTGTTGATTTTGACCGGACTTCTGCTTTACAAAGTACAGGAGAAACCACAAGCGAAGACGGCAATAGCTTAACGACCACTTATTTTGCCCCAAGGTATTTCGACATCACCGATAACCCCATGATGTATGGAGATCTGGATGTTGAAGAATTTATGGTAGGTGACATCAAAATCGTTTTGAGTTTATTTTCTCCCAATAAAACGCACACTGCAGCAAGCCTAAAAGAAACCGTCTATGACATGATGGAAGCGCAAAAAGCTTACTTAGGTGAAATCAACACCACTTCGCGATATGATATCTATGTCTACTTATCTGAAGGTAAGGAAGATTCTCCAAAAGGATTTGGAGCCTTAGAGCACCAAACTTCTACGGTTGCTGTCTTTAGCGAAAACATGCCATTAGAAAGCCTTAAAGGAACGATGATTGATGTGATTGCACACGAGTTTTTCCATATCGTGACTCCACTGTCAGTTCATTCTGAAGATGTGCATTACTTTGATTACAATGACCCGACATTCTCTAAACACTTATGGATGTATGAAGGGGTGACCGAGTATTTTGCTCAGCATTTTCAGGTATACAAAGACCTGGTAGAGCCTCAGGAATTCTATAACACTATCAATAGTAAAATTATGACTTCAAAAAATCTTGATGACAGCATGAGCTTTACGAAAATGAGCGAAAATGTGTTAGAAGAACCCTATGCTTCAAACTATTACAATGTGTATATGAAGGGTGCATTAATTGGAATGTGCGTGGATATTTTGATGAGGAAGGAAAGCAATGGTGAGCGTAGCATGTTGTCTTTGATGAAAGAACTATCTAGCAAATACGGAGTGGACCAACCTTTCGAAGACGATCAACTGATTGCTGAAATTACCAAGATGACCTATCCAAGCGTGGGTGAGTTTTTAACCACCCATGTTGAAGGAGAAACTCCAATCAACTACGATGAGTTTTTTGAAATGGTAGGCTTAACTAAAGCAGAGAAAGAAGTAGAGACCAACTTTATTTTTTCAGGTGGACAAAACATCATCTTTGGTGCTGATCAAGAAAAAGGAGCAATCATCTTTAAGGAGAATGCGCTGGACAATTCCTTTTGGAAATCTCAAAACATCCAGGCAGGTGATGTGATTAAAAAAGTGAACGGTTCAGACTTGACTATGGCCAATGCGCAGCAAACAGTTGGAATGATGTATAGCTGGCAAGCCGGACAGGACATTACCATGGAACTAGATCGCGATGGTGAAGTTATTGTTATCGAGACGACGCTGACCAAGCCTGTGGCTGTTTCAGAGTCTATCGTTGAAGATGAAAATGCCACTGCAGAGCAAATCGCTGTTCGTAAAGCCTGGTTGAATCAGTAATTTCGAACTCTATTTAAACTTATTAGTAAAACGAAACCCGCAGCATTCATGCTGCGGGTTTTTTTTATAGTTATTTGTTTTAAGACTATTCTATTTACCAAGCTTAAAAACTTAACACATTTGGAAATAAGATGCTCCACGAGACATTACAATCACACTCTTAAAACTTAAACTGCAGAGTAGCATAAAAACTACGAGGTAAGGCAGGAATAATACCTGGCCCTGGATAACCTGTAGCTCGTTGAGTAAAATAGGCGTTGTCCAGCATATTATTGACGCCGGTTTCTAGGGTCCACTTCCGGTAGCGATAGGAAAAGGACAAATCAAAAACCCCATAGGCTGGGATGCTACCAATAATACCACTTTGATTGTCATTGACGTCCTGAGGTGCATTGGTAGCGTCTGTAAATTGCTTAGATAAATAAGAATACTGGAAGTCCATCAGGAAATTTTTATAGCCCGCCCGAAGTCCTGTTCTCAAATTAATATTAGGTACAAAGGGAAGCTCATTGCCTTCTACACCAGGCTCTTCAGAATTAGTAAATTCAGACTGAGTTACTGCCAGGTTCACGTAAGTGTTCAGTCTAAGTTCGTTTTGTTCCTCGAAAAAGCTCTCTTTTATATTCCAGTCGACTAAACTTTCCAACCCATAAATAAGGGCATTACCGATATTACCTCTAAACCTGACCACTCGTCCCGCAGGAACTTCCTCACCAAAGGCATTAATTCGGGTTCCTACTTTTTGCACTTCAGAAATGATATCATTATACCACAGTCCAAAGACGTTTGCATCGTAGGAGAGGATGTTGTTATAGCGTCCTCTAAACCCAAAATCGGCTGTGAAGCCATCTTCATCTTTGATGTTGGGATCTACCTGAAAGGAAGGGTTGACAATCCGGATATCGTTAAACGTCACCGAGCGGTAATTTCTCGAAATGTTTCCGTAAACTTCAGCGTATTTTTTAGGCTTATAACTTACTCCAAGACCGCCCAGAACAATCATACGTTCTCGTTCTCGCTGATCCACAAAAGTTGAATCTTGTAGGGCATTGCCCGCCAGGTCTCTGTTGACAGAACGGAAGGTCCCTTCGGCTTGAGTTTTGATATATTCCAGCCTGAAGCCCGGTGTGACTGAGAGTTTATCGTTGAGGTAAAAAATATTCTCGCCAAACAGGGCGACGTTAAGGTTAGGAAAATCGAAGTCAGATTGTCTGAGCTCGGTAGGGAGTTCGGCCACCGGATAATCTATAAAATTAAAATTGGCTCCCGCCTCTCGGGTTCCCGGGCCTTGTCGCTGTCCGTTTTCAGACTGATAGTACTTGCTGCCCAAAAGCAAAGTGGAATTCAAGTCAGATCCTAAGGTATATTCGGTCAGGTATCGGAATTCTGCTCCCCAATTCACAAATTCTCCGCGTTCTAAATCTCGGGGTTCGTTTAAATTATCGACCTGAGATACACGATCAGTACGAAAGCCTATAGCTTCTCTGGATGAATTCATGCCCCAGCCAATTAAACTGATTTTAGTTTTTTCAGAGAGTTGGTGATTAAATTTGGCTGTCAACAAATTCCAGTTGACTTTGAACCAGTTTCGAGTCCGATTACTGAAGGTGGGGTCTTCATAAAATTGGACATCGGTAAGTCCTCCAGCTTGTTGAGACAGATAACTCATGTGAGTGTATTCCAGACCAACTTTTGTGTCTTCATTGAACTGATAGTTAAGACTCGTAAAGGCATTAAAGGCTTCCAGACTCATATTATCTCTCGGTGCCTGACCAAGATTGTTCTTATAATTGATGTAGGTGTAATGGCTGAACTTGCCGTTGGTGCCACTAATGCTATTGAAGTTGGAATAGCCGCAGTTGCTATCGAAAGATTGTCGGGTAACGAGTTCAAAAGGCTGTTTTGAAGGAGATTTCAGCTTAAAATTGATCAAACCTCCAAATTGAGTCCCGTATTGTAAAGAGGCAGCCCCTCTCACGATTTGAATTTCTTCCAAAGCCTCAGCTGGAGGGGTGTAATAACTTTCGGGATAACCCAGAACATCCGCACTGATATCATAACCGTTCTGCCTGGTATTGAAGTTGGAGGTTCTATTAGGATCTAACCCCCGACCGCCGATGGACAGCTGCAGTCCGCAGTTGGTACTTTCATAAATATTGAGCCCTGCAACCTGAGCATAAATCTGTCGGGCATTAGAAGTTGAGGTGTTACCAATCATCTGACCAACGAGAACCACTTCGGTTTTCTTTCCGGCATTGATTTGAAGCTCTTCCACATCGTTGAGGCGTCTCAACTCAAACAGCTCTCTTTTTTTAGCCTGGACGACGACTTCTGAAAGATTAATAGACTGTTTTAGCTTAAACGTCAAATCTGAATCTGCCTGTAAGTCGACCACCTTTTCGTCGTAAGAATAATTATCGATAAGAAAAACAAAGGTGCGTTGTCCTGCCTCTAATTCATCAAATTTGAAATTTCCTGCCTTATCGCTCATTGCTGTTTTTCCGGAGGCGGTATCCCAAACCTGTACGTTTGACATCGGTTTGTTGTTCTCTTGACTCACCACTTTACCAGATAATACATATTGAGCCTGAAGGCTTAATGACAGTAGACTTAGCAGTGAAATTAACATTGGTTTAAAACCCATAAATCGTTTCGTTAAATGGTAAAATCCATTCTTTGTGTTGCCAGGTATCTTCAACCTTTGTCAGATCGATGTCTGGATTGATGTAGCGTTGGCTTAACCTCCCGTTAAGAGCGATAAAGCTGTCGACATAAATTTCAGGATCGTCGATACCTTTTTGTTTATAATAATCTTCTAAATAGTGAGCAAATTCTAAGATAAAATCTGGCTGAATGCGCATTTGCTTTTGTTGATATTCCGTAAGGAATTCATAATTCTCTACATAAAACCATTTTCCGTTTTCTGGATTGACCACTTTAAATTGGACGTATCCGCCTTTTTCCATGAGCATCACTCTCCAGGAAAAGCGATAGCCCTCTTCGGTCCAGAACAACTCATCCGGATAGAGAAGATGCCTAAAGGGAAAAACCAGCTGGAAACTGAAAAACAGAATAAAAAAGCTAGCCAGTATTTTGTTTTTAACCGAAGGGATCCAGTTTAAAGTGGAAGTTTGTTGTGGTTTACTATTGAAAATTCCTCGTAAAAAACTAATGATCTTTTCGTGAAACTTGGCGTCAAAGAAAATGAGGGTAGAACAGATCATCACGTATGGAAAAATACCAATTGGAAATAAAACCCTAGTCATCACGTGAAATACAACAACCAGGATAAACGCAAAAGTTCGGGTTCGCTTGTAAAACAGTAAAAAAGGAATCGACAGATCGTAAAGCATACCACTCCAGCTCATCAGGTAATGCATCCATTCCATTTGGAAGAGGTCACCGAGCACCGGTAAATCATAACGGGAAGGCAGCCAGATTTTGAGAGGCATGGCTTCCAGTAACCATTCCGAATTGATTTTAGCCAGCCCTGCATAGAAATACACGATACTCAGCATGAATTGAATGGCGAAAATGGTATAACGTGGAATTGAGGTAAAGGCAATGCTTTTATTTTTGCGAGCATCTAATGAAAAATAGGCATTGGCCGGTAAAAAAATCAGCAGTAGGCTGATGATGCTCACAAAATAATAGTGATTGAGGTAGTAGGTCTTATCGATAAGCTCACAATAAGTAAAGCTTAAAAAAAACAGAATAGCGGATAATCGATATTTGTAACCCAGGGTAATCCCTAGCGCTGCAATAAATGATATCAAATAAAAGATGTAGGTATAAGCACCGAGAGATTCTACAAATTCAAAACCATAATATTTGAAATGGAATTGAGAATGTACGTAGTATTTATCAACCCATCCTTGTAGAACAAATCTTAACGTGGTGTAAAGCATCAAGCTCCCAAATAGAACCCTAAAAACCGCAAGAGGTGCGGCTTTTACAGGGGTCTTTAGATACGTTAGGATTTTATTAATCAATATAAAAGTTGAATTTTATAACACTGATTTTCAGCTTAAATTTAGCCGTGCAAAGATAGTGCTATTTGAGGTTTAATCCCCATCTCCGCTATCAAATTCCAAAGCAATACTCAGAGCAGAAAACATATCAGATTTGAGGTAAACTACATTATCCTGAAGGGTTTCAAAGGCTTGGAGCATATCTGTATTGTCGGTAGTGATTTGCTCAAAAAAGTTTGGATCTAAGGCGCTGATGAACGACTCAGAAACCTGGTATTGCTCATTGATTAAGGTCGATAAATTTTCACCTTCCTTCATCGTGTTTAAAAAATCGAGATAATTTGCAAAGCTTTCTGCAGAGCTATCTACAAGGGTAGAATTACCATTAAAGAAATCCTGGTGAGCTCTTAGAGCCTCTAAACATAAACGTCCAGATAATTCTTTATTGTATAAAGCTTCAACTCGGTTTGGTTGTGGGTCACCGCCAGAATATACGCCTGCAGGAAATCCAATTTTACCATTTCTCAATCTCACCTCATAGAATTCCATAAACACGTTAGCCATACGGTTGGTAGAACTGTTGGCAGAAGATCCTGAGTTTTCTACAAAAACATCTCTATAACCAGTCTGCCAGTCTTCCAGAACCTGAGTAGATAAGTCATGAATCCTATTGACGACATCTCTTAAGTATTGTCTGCGATTTTCTGCATCTGGAGCAGTCGTGTAGAGCTCTAAGATTTGAGTGTCATTTTCTGCAATGCCAAACAGCAGATAATCTAAAGCAGGAAAACCTTGCTCGTCATTAAGATTTGGATCCAATAAATTGTAGTCCCCACTTTCTATCAACTCATCAATATTAGTTGTATTAGAAGGGTAGGTGTTTAAAAAAGTTCTCATCACCACATCCTGTGCAGGCCCTATATTGAAGATGGCAACATTTTGCCAGGAAATGTAAGCATCTTCCCATGCTGTTCTTAAAGTGGTGAAATTTTCCATACTTTGATCAGCTATAAAGGCATCCGAAGCCACCTGAAGGGCGTTTGTCTCTACAGAAAAATTTTCGTAAGATGGTATGATAATATTGTCTGCCCAGTTGACGAGCATTAAACTTCTGTCGAAGTTGTTGGAATTATCGTTACCATCACCATTAGAGTCATCGTCAGAACAAGCGACAAAAATACTGGAGACCACCAGTATCAGGAAAGGTAATATGAGTTTATTAATTTTCATAGTATATATTTAAAAGTTCAGCACCTGAGCCTATGCACAGGTGCTGAAAAGATGGTTTACGGATTGTTATTTTCGTAAAAGCTTTCAACTTCTTCATCGCTGAAGCCATAAATAGTTTGAATATAATCGATGATTTCATCTAAATTTTGACTTAAGCTGGTATCATTTAAGAAGGCGTAGCTTTCTGGATTTTGACCTTCAACAGCTTTAAGCTTTTCGAGAATAAAATCAATTTCATCATCTGTGATTTGTGTATTAGAGAGTCTTTTGAATCCATGAGCAAAAGCGACACCTTCTGCGTAAGCATGCATAGCATTACCTAGAGCTATCTCTCTTTCTTCACCGTCTGTCAATTGAAATGCAGCATTGAGCTGATCTTTTGTAGACTTACAATAAAATATAACAGTGGCGAAATTCGATTTTTCCCAGTTTAATAAAAAGGCATCTAAAGCCTCATCACGTTCAACATCAAACTGGCTTCCTCCTTCCATGGCAGCTTTGGCTGTAATAAGGTTGGATTTGATATCAAAATAGAATCCTGTTTGCGCAGATAAATCTGAACGTCTTCTGGAATATTTAGCAGCTGCGGTCACTTCTGTAACGTCAAAGCTAGGTTCTGTTCCATGAATTTCAACCAATCTGTCGACAGCGTCACTAGTTGTAAATCCTTCTTCTTCCATTTTAATATTGTCTACAACAAAAGAAGCATGGTTATAAAGTGCAGCCCCAAAAGAACCTTTCTCGATCATTTGTTCCAATTCAAGACCATATTCATCCAAAAGTCTGGTTCCTAAAAGACCACCTTCATTGCTTTCGTCTGGAGTACCACCCAATTCTGGTATCATAAATTGGTCATTAGAATTAGCGGCTTTTATGAGTTCTGGCAACCAACCCTCAATTAATGTTTTATAATTAGATTCCGTAATTGATGAAAGAGTTGATGGGTATTCAATAGTTGAAAATCCTGCATTTGGAGCAGCAGCTTCGGCTGCATTCACCTCAGAAGTTAAAGCATTAAGTTCATCGATAACTAGGCCTTCGGTTTCTGCACTAGCCTCATAATTTGAAGCTTCATAAGAAGTTGGGACATTCAGTGTTTGAATTTCATTATCATCATCAGAACAGGATAAAAGTCCTAAAGCAAAAATACTGCTTAACATCGCTAGTTTTGCATGTTTTAAGTGTGTCATTGTAGTTAGTTTTGATTTTTTTCTGCAAATATATGGAACGAATCTAAATAACAAAGCTTATCTAGACTAAATATGAATAAAACTTTAAGAATGTATAAGCCTTTTATTAGCTAATGCTTGGTATTCAGAATTGATAAGAATTCTGAGTTGAATATTTATGTCTGACATTCAAATGGTTGTATAGGTAGAGTTTCCCAACAGACTAACATAGCGGTATTGAGATTCAAACTTCCTTCAACATATGTCAACGAAAAGAGCGAGACCTCAGAATTTTGATATCTGAAGAAGATTTAAAGGCACTACAGTAGCTAATATCCGTTTTATCATCAAAAATTGATAGGTGAAAATGTTGATTTTTTCGGTAAGTAACATAGGTAGCTTACTTATGTCTTAGCTATCCTTTATTTTTGTAAAAAATTGTTGATTATGGATGTTGAGATTCTCTCCCGGATTCAGTTTGCCTTTACCGTAGCTTTTCATTATATCTATCCACCTCTGAGTATTGGATTAGGACTTATTATGGTCGTTTTTGAAAGCATGTATTTGCGAACTAAAAAGAAAGAATATGAAGTATTGGCTAAATTCTGGACCAAAATTTTTGCCATTACCTTTGGAATAGGTGTGGTAACAGGTATTGTGATGGAATTTGAATTTGGCACCAATTGGGCAACCTACTCACGTTATGTAGGCGATATTTTCGGAAGTGCTCTTGCTGCTGAAGGTATATTTGCCTTTGCCCTGGAAAGCAGTGCACTCGGTATTTTGCTTTTTGGTTGGAATAAAGTAAAACCATGGGTTCACCTGGTTGCCACCTGGGGTGTGTTTCTGGGTTCTATGTTTTCTGCGGTTTGGATTGTTGTGGCTAACTCCTGGCAACAAACCCCTGCAGGTTATCATATTGTAGGAGAAGGCATGCAGGCCAGAGCAGAAATCGTCGATTTCTGGGCTATGGTCTTTAATCCTTCTTCTGTAGATCGACTTACTCACGTTTGGTTAGGGGCCTTTTTGGCAGGAACCTTTTTAATTTTAAGCGTCCACGCCTACTACATTTTGAAAGGCCGCTATGTGGTTCTTTCAAAAAAAGCCTTTAAAATCACTTTAGTCGTTGCAGCCATTTGTTCGCTTGCTCAATTGTTTACAGGACACAGTTCTGCAGAAGGGGTTTCAGAAAATCAACCGGCTAAGCTGGCTGCCATGGAAGGCCATTTTGAAGCAGAAGCTCCTGCAGATTTATATTTGTTAGGCTGGGTGGATAAAGAAAATAAAACGACTACAGGTCTGAAAATTCCTGGCGGTTTATCTTTTATGCTGGATCAGGATTTTGAGACCCCAGTCACTGGTCTTAATGCCTTTCCAGTTGAAGACCAACCTTCTCAGGTTAATGCTGTATTTCAATTGTATCACCTTATGGTAGCCATCGGGATGTTTCTTATAGCTTTAAGTTTATACGCCCTTTGGCAATGGAAACGAGGGAAGCTGTTCGAAAAAAAATGGCTAATGTGGACCTTTGTCTTTACGGCTTTACTACCGCAATTGGCCAATCAATTTGGTTGGTTTACGGCAGAACTTGGGCGACAGCCCTGGGTGGTCTATGGACTTTTGAGAACTTCAGACGCCTTGTCTAAAAGTGTACAGGCCAATCAGGTTCTATTTTCTCTGATCCTCTTTTTCATCGTGTATTTTATCTTGTTTCTTCTTTTTATCTACCTGATGAACAAAAAAATACAAAGCGGCCCTTCAAGTGATATCGATTTTGATCAGGGAAGTCTTAATAAGGAAATAGCAGAAGTGGTTTCAAAATAATAAAATTTAAAGTATGGAAACGTTTTTAGGATTAGATTATCCCACTTGGTGGTTCTTAGTTGTGGGTGGACTTTTCTCGGGTTATGCGATCCTCGATGGATTCGATTTTGGAGCCGGAGCTTGGCATATGTTTTTTAAACAAAATTCGAGTAGAGAAACAGCTTTAAAAGCTATCGACCCGACCTGGCATGGAAACGAAGTCTGGTTGGTGATTGGAGGTGGAACCTTATTTGCAGGCTTTCCAGTATTTTATGGGACCCTGTTTTCTGCGATGTATACGCCTTTTATTCTATTTCTTCTCTTCATCATTTTCAGAGGGATTTCGATCAAATTCAGAAATATGGAAGAGATGCTCTGGTGGAGGCGAATGTGGGATTGGGGGTATTCCATCTCCAGTATCATGCTGGCTTTTTTACTAGGTGTTGTTCTGGGTAATATTTTAAACGGAATGCCTTTGGATCAAAATTATGAATACACCGGACGCGGATTTTTTGAATTTCTCAATCCGTTTTCAATATTGGTAGGTGTCACAAGCCTGGCTTTGTTTATGATGCATGGTGCCATATATCTCCTGCTCAAAACTGAAGGTAAATTGTATAAGCGTATTCAGCAGTTTCTTAAAATCGGAATTGCTTTCTTTATCATCTCTTATATAGTGACCACCGGCTATGGTTTTTTGAATCTTGAACATTTACTGGTTGTTTTTGAAGATAATAAAGTCCTTTTTATTGTGCCATTCTTGGTCTTTCTAAGTATTGCCAATGTACCTCGTCTGGCCAGCAAGAAGCAATACGGTTGGGCCTTTATTTTTACGAGCTTGACAATAGCTCTATTACTGGTTATTGTAGCCTTTGAGTTGTATCCGAGGTTATTACTATCCAATACCATTGCAGAAAACAGTATTACCATTTACAATGCTGCAGCTTCTACCAAAACGCTTAAAATCATGATGGGCTTTGTTGCTGTGGGTGGACCTTTGGTATTACTCTACAGTTATTTTGTCTACAGAACCTTTTGGGGTAAGGTAAAATCTGATACAGAGGGTTATTAGTTTTTCGAGCGTAACCCTTGTTACTGTGTAAATCTTCATTTTGAATCAATTTTGTAAAGCAATTTTGATTTATGATGCGCCGTTTGCTCCCCTTTCTTTTTATTGCTTTTATCGGTAGCCACTTCAGTTTTAGTCAGGAAGCTCAAGGTGAAAAATCGCTCTATAATACTTTTGCTAAAGGTGAACTGCAGGGAGAAGTACGCAACTTTTTCATGAATACCATCAATGACGGTGAACTAAAGGATTATTATACCAATGCCACGGGAATAGCTTTAAACTACCAAACAAAACCTCTTTATGGGTTTTCTGCTGGAGCCCACTTTAGATCGGTGTTTAAGACCTTTGGAGTTTCGTTATCCCAGGAAGAACCTCTTGTAGGAGCGGCAGCAAAGTGGGAATATGAACTTTACGATCTTTTAGAAAAGGGAAACTACACAGACCTTAATAAAGTGCAGGAACTGTATTTGAAATATCAATACAAGAACTCTTACCTTACTATTGGCCGTATCGAAACGGAGTACACGCCACTAATCAATAATAGTGATGGCAGAATGGGTCCGTTTGCTCATCAAGGGGCTTGGTGGCATCACCAATGGAATGAGAGTTCTAGTTTAGATCTCGGGTTTATCAATGCTATTTCTCCCAGATCCACTACAGATTGGTTTTCTTTAAATGAGGACATCGGCCTTTTTTCCAACGGATTTTTACCCAATGGTGAAGTAGCAGACTATAAAAACTATTCGAATTCTGGAGGCTTGGGTATTATAAAATACCTATACTCTAAGGTTAATTTGAACTTCAAATTATATGATATCTTTATCCACAATCTTTTAAATACTGTTTGGCTAGAAACCGATTATAGTTATGAAGCTTGGCGGTTGGGCTTGCAGTACGCTCTTCAACATGGCGCAGAATCCCAAAAGAATTTTTCGCTTCAAAATCAATATATACGAAATGGAGAGAACGGCCAAGTCCTAAGTTCTCAATTGAGCTGGTCAAAATACAACTGGACTCTTAGTTTAGCCTATTCTTACCTTTTCGACACCGGTCGCTTTTTATTTCCCAAAGAACTAGGCCGGGATCGGTTTTATACCTCCATTCCAAGATCCAGGATGGAAGGATTGGGTGATGCCACTGCGACAGTTCTCAAGATAAGCAAATCTTATCCCCGATCCAATCTGAATCTCCTCTTGGAATTTCAATCCATTCAAGGCTTGAAGCTTAACGAGTTCACCTTCAATAAATATAATAAAGACGAAACATTTCAGGTCAATTCGATTATCAATTATAACGCTGAGCGATTTTTAAGAGGACTTAGCTTCGAAGCTCTTTTGGTTTACAGACACAACCTTAACGATACTTCAAATCCCGTTATTTTCAACAGGAGCAATTTCCTTCAGCTCAACTTTATGACCTATTTTCAATTTTAGGAGCTTTTCCCGCTTTCCATGTCAAGTCCTCGCTGGTCTGCTGGTAAAATCTAAATGTCAAAAGAGCTTCCCAAGGTCGCTTTTTTCCACTGTATTTTATGCAGCAGACCAACCTGCGGGCTTTTTATTACAACCGGGGCTATGTTTTCCTTAGTGATCACTAATAATAGAAATTCATTTTCAGATCATTATTTTTTATTGATTAATAAATTTTAGAGGCATTACCCGAACAATAGTTAAAAGTTTTTTAGCAAACCTCAAACTGTTCAAATAATAAGTAGTTTAACCTAAAATTTTAAAACTATTCTTATGAATGTCGTTAAGCTCTCTGAGGTTAAATTATCCGACTTACAACGTGTTGGTGGTAAAAGTGCATCTCTAGGGGAGATGATTCAAAACATGAGCAAACTTGGGGTCAACATACCTGATGGATTTGCTATAACCGTAGACGCTTATTGGGCATTTATTAAACATAATCAACTAGAAGAAAGAATCAAATCCAGCTTGGCTAAACTTCAGCACGATGATCTTATCTCCCTTAATAAAACCGGTCTAGAAATTAGACAAATGATCCGTAATGGTAAATGGCCAGAGGCTATTGAAAAAGAAATCAAAAACGAGTATTTACGCTTATCATCAATCTATAAGCAAGAGTTTACAGATGTGGCTGTACGTTCATCAGCTACTGCAGAAGACTTGCCAGATGCTTCTTTTGCCGGGCAACAGGAAACGTATTTGAATGTACGCGGACCAGAACAGTTACTGATTTCTGTAAGGGATTGTTTTGCGTCTTTATTTACCGATCGGGCAATTTCCTATCGCGATAATTTTGGGTTTGATCATTTTAATATCGGATTATCGGTTTGTGTGCAAAAAATGGTGAGATCAGATTTAGCTTCATCTGGAGTAGCTTTTTCGATCGACACGGAAAGCGGCTTTAAAGACGTGGTCCTCATTAACGCCTCTTATGGCCTAGGAGAAAGTGTGGTGCAGGGAAGTGTCTCACCAGATGAGTGCTTGATCTTCAAACCGACTTTGGAGCAAGGTTACGAAGCAATCATCGAGAAAAAATTGGGTCGTAAGCATTCTAAAATGATTTATTCGACTGAGCCTGGTAAGCTGGTTAAAACGGTTCAGGTTGGTAAAGAACAACAAAATCAGTTTTGCATAAGTGATGAACAATTGCTTCAACTGGCTAAGTGGGTTTGCATGATAGAAACGTACTACTCCAAATTAAAAGGTCATTGGTGCCCTGTCGATACTGAGTGGGCTTTAGATGGACTTACGGGAGAATTGTTTGTGGTTCAAGCCAGACCTGAGACCATCCATTCCAGAGCTAAATCAGATACATTGGTAGAATATAAGATTGATACAGCTGTCCAGCCAAAACTCAGACTTTCAGGTATCGCAGTAGGTGATAAGGTAGGGCAGGGCAAGATCCAAAAGATGTATTCTTTAGATGGTCGAGATGGTAGTTTTGATGGTTCGAAGTTTAAAGAAGGAGATATTTTAGTCACAGAAATGACAGATCCAGACTGGGAGCCGGTAATGAAAAAAGCCTCTGCGATTGTCACCAATAAAGGGGGCAGGACATGCCATGCGGCGATTGTTGCCCGAGAAATGGGTATTGCTGCAATCGTAGGGACAGAAAATGGAACTGAGCTTCTGAATAATGGCGAGGAGATGACGGTCTCCTGCGCAGAAGGCGATGTAGGGAAAATTTATGAGGGATTGGTCTCTTTTAGTGTAGAGGAAACAAATCTGGATGAATTACCAACCACCAAAACTCCAATTATGCTTAATGTAGCCTCCCCCGACTTGGCTTTTAAGTTCAGCAGAATTCCCAATGCAGGAGTTGGGCTGGCGAGAGAAGAATTTATCATCAATAATTACATCAAAGCTCATCCCTTAGCCTTGCTCAACCATCGTGAACTTAAGGATAGTGAACTCACGGCATCGATTCAGGATCTTATTCGAGGCTATACCGATGAAGAAACTTTTTTTGTCAAACGACTGTCGTATGGCATAGCGAAAATAGCTTCAGCCTTTTATCCTAAGCAGGTTATCGTGCGTTTATCTGATTTTAAATCTAACGAATATGCTAATTTATTGGGTGGGAAATATTACGAGCCTGAAGAAGAAAATCCGATGATTGGCTGGCGAGGCGCCTCACGCTATTATTCTGAAGCCTATGAATACGCTTTTGGAATGGAATGTAAAGCCATCAAAAGAGTAAGAGAAAAAATGGGCTTAAAAAATTTAACGATTATGATTCCTTTTTGCAGAACAGTAGAAGAACTACAAAGCGTGTATGAGGTGATGAAAACTTACGGTTTGGAACGCGGCAAAGATGGTCTCAAGGTATTTTTAATGGCCGAACTGCCCTCCAACATCTGGATGGCAGAAGAATTTGCAGAACACATCGACGGCTTCTCCATCGGCTCTAATGATCTCACGCAGCTCACTCTAGGTCTCGATCGAGACTCGTCTCTTGTTGCTCATATTTATAATGAAAGAAACCCAGCCGTAAAACGTTCTATCGACGCTTTGATAGCAGCGGCCAAAAAAACAGGAACTAAGGTGGGGATTTGTGGTCAAGGACCATCCGACTATCCAGATTTTGCTCAGTTTTTAGTAGAAGCTGGCATAGATACCATATCGGTCACTCCAGATTCCATGCTTAAGACCATAAAAGCTATCAGCAGTATAGAAAATCAGCTTGAAGCTAAAACTAGCCTAAATGCTAATTGATATATAGGCAAGAGATTGAATAGTTATTAAAAAAGTAAGTTCATAATTGAAGGATGATATTGTTGAAATCTTTCAATTGCATCACATACCTGATGTATAGATCCATTTTAATACTCACTGTAAACCATTATAGTATTGATTTACAACCATCATCGGGGGAGAATTTTTCTCTGGCATCATTATTGGTAATTTTTAGAAGCTAGCACATATACGAATTCGTTTTGAACCTTAAGCCTGCAGGGAATCAATTTGCAGAGCTAATGATTTACTACACCTTAAAAAAACGAATGATGAAACCAAAAAAGCATCCCACTAAGAATTTAAACCAAAAAAAGACACTATTCTTTCAGATTGGTCTTATTGCAACGCTAGTTTTTATTTTGATCCTGGTAGAATGGAAAACAGAAGCTTCAACAAATGTTGACCAGGATACCGTCTCTTATCTCATGTTGGAAGATGAAGAAATGCCCAGCATCAAAATTCCAAAAGAGAAACATGAACCCTTACCAGAGCCTAAGCCAGTAATCGATGATTATATCATTGATGAGGAAGCACCAGAGACAGAGAAGAAAACCCCAAAACCAGAAGAATCTCCACAAGAGGCAACACCATTAGATTTGGAAGATATAGAGTCTATAGAGGAAGAACCTATCAAAGAAATGAGCTTTGAGTTGATAGAAGATGTCCCAATCTTTCCAGGTTGTGAGAATTATAAGGATAATAAGGAGAGAAAATCCTGTATGAGCGCACAACTCAAAAGATTTATCAACAAAGAATTTGATACAGGTTTGGCTGCAGATTTAGGCTTGAAGGGCATCCATAGAATTTACACCTCATTTAAAATTAAAGCGAATGGAGAGGTAGAGTTTTTAGGCGCAAGAGCTCCCCATCCAAAACTGAAAAATGAAAGTCAGCGTGTGATTGAAAAACTCCCTACCATGCAGCCTGGCAAGCAAAGGGGGAAACCCGTAGATGTTATTTTCGCTTTGCCTATCACGTTTAAAGTCTCTGAGTAAAACCAAAAAAACCTTGCACTTTAAAGTGCAAGGTTTTTTCAATTTGAAATTATTGGCTAATTCAATTTTTCATAAGTAAAGGCAGGATAACCCCTAATGCCATTATCATTGGTCAAGGCTGTAAATTTGATTTTATATACATTTTCATCTGCATCCTTCAGCACAAAAAAGACATCCTCCTTTAAAGTAGGAGAAGAGTTGGGCCCTCCACCAACTCTCCAGTTACTCCCAATACCACGTTGATCTGAAGTGAAGTTAGTGTCTTCAACCTGCTCAATATCAAACTCATCGTAAGTAGAGGTTTCTACCATATAAGCTTTAACGTCATTAAGACTATTATTGACAATAAAATCGGTGAATCCATAAGATCCAGCCCCTGGAATTTCATTGGTAAATACCGTAAAATTTAAGTCCCAGTTAATGTCACTATTCACTTGAACCACTTCATTAGAAGCTAAACTCACGTGAGTAAATGAATTTTGTGAGGTTTTATTGATGAGGATTTCCTGAAAATCGGTGTCTCCTAAATCAGCGTGCTGAAGGAGATAACTCTCTCCATCTCTAAGGATTCTTATTTTTTTCCAACCTCTTGCTTCTCCCGCTACAGCTACGCTTCCGGGTTGTGGTGTTTCAGTCCCTATTTCATTGCCGAGATTGAGCAGATAGACTTTATTTTCTGAATTTGTTTCAGAAATGTCAGAAATAGCAGTTCCTGAAAGGTCTCCATTTGGTGCGTCTACATATTCCATATTGGTAGGATTAAACGTACCCACCGCAACCTGACCTTGTAGCGATGTGACATCTTCTGCGGTAACATTCGTAATGTCTGTAAGGTCTAATTCTGCTGCTGCCATAAATAGGGAGCCGTTCAGTTTGACTCTAAAATCATCTCCGTTGTAAAATTTCAAATCCCAAGCGTCTCTTCTAGACGTTGCAGATGACTGGGAGCTCAAATCCACAAAGACCTGATTGGGTTGATTAGGCCCGCCAACTTCAGGAGCAAAGTTTCCGCTAGAGGCGGCAGCTTCAGAAAAAGCAACTTCCAAATCTGTATTTCCTCCTGCAATGAAATTGGGTAAAGACATTGATGAAATACTAAAGTTGATGGTTTTGTTTTGCCCTTCAATGGGATTTTGAAGCTTTTGTAAATTGAAGGAAACCCCTTCAGCTCCATTTTCAAAGGTGAGTTCCAGAGTGCCGTTTTCAGAGTTTGGAAGGGTAATAAAATCCTCCTCATAATTGGAGTTACTTGAATTCCAGCCTATTTGAATGCTTCCAGCTTGTTGCGCCGGATTAGAAAAAACCACATTGATGTTGCGTTCATCTACAGCTGTAGAAAAAATAAGCTCAGAATTTTCAAAAGCTACTATCGTTTCTGTTTGAACAGGGTTGTCATCCTCGCTACAGCTGAATAACAAAGCCATAATTAAAATTTGTAAGGTAAATGATAATTGTTTCATGGTGCTTAAAATTTGAATTGATATAATAGTTTAATAAAATACGAACGTCCGTAGGCTAGCAAAAGACTGGAAGGAGGACCCGAATGTGCTCCGCCTTCCACAGCCGTGGTGTTTACGCTATCTACATCGAGAAGGTTTCTTGCTCCAAGAGTGATGTCTAGCCGTTGATTAAAAACTTGTTTTCTTAAGCTGAAATCCATCAGGCCAAAGCCATCTTGTTTTCCTCGTTCCAGAACGGTTTCTCCAGCCTCGTTTTGTTGTTGAACAAATTGATACTGTGGGCCGTTATACTTAAAAAATAAAGAAGAGGTTATATTTAATTTTGGCACTGTATAGCTTAAACTAGAATTGGCTTGTAGTCCAAACAGAAAGTCATCATTGAAATTTTCTCTGCTATCTAATACTTGAGAAACCCCTGTGAATGATAAACCTAAGCTTGCTCTAAAATTTTGATAATCCAAAGCTGTTGTAAGAGAGGTACCAACAGATTGAAATTCATCAATATTAATGTATTGATAGGCGAGTGGACTTGGGTTTACAATGCTAAGTTGTATCCTATCTTCAACATTGAGGTACCAAAGACTTAATTTTGGTTTCACTTTTAAAGTATAATCCTTGTTCCAATACGCTTTCTTGAAGTGTAGAAAGGCCGAATAGCCTTGTTCCGGAATAAGGTTTTCATTACCTCTTACATCGTGATTGATATCCACAAAATAGGTAAAGAGCTCATCGTAGCTTGGAGTTCTGGGAGAACTTCCAACGACGGCTCTCACTTGCAAGCCGTTTTTAAATAGATATTTTGAGCTTAATGAGATAGCGTAGAGTGGATCAAAATTATTGGTCATTAGAATTCTGACTCCTGGACGAAAAGAAAATCGTTCTGATGCTTCAAATTTTGAAGTTAAAAAGGCATCATAGGAATGTAGACTTCGACTTACAGCTTCAGATTGAAGAGGATTTGACATAGGAGAGGCAAAGCCATCTATGAGGTTGATTTCATAACCAGCTTGTAAGTCAAACTTATCGGTAGATAAGAAATTACTCAAATTACCTCTGGAGAAGATTACGCTTCTGGATTCAAATTCATTTTTACGAATGTTTTCTTTTCTCCCAGTAAAAAGCCTGTAGGTGAATTGTTCTACATTTCGCGTTTGTTTCTGGATAGACGCTGAAATATCCAGCCTTGACTTTTCAAAAATTAGGGTGTTTAAATTGAGATGATGTACAAATCGCTGTGTGTCGAAAATTTCATCGTTTGCCGTTGGATTGGAGGTTTGTGTAGATGGATTATAGTTTCTAAAAACACTTTCAGAATACCGATTTACGGTTTCGTCGAAGAATTCAAACTTATAAAACAAGTTTGTATGATCCTTGCTGTACCTAAGAAGACCTTTATAATTTGCCTGCAGTTTTGGCAACCATTCATAACCCCGTAAGCCGTCATTTTCAGAATAATTTTGACCTTGCTTTTCTCCAAATCTACCTTTAAAATCGTTTCTGAACGCACTTGCTTGTGCATACCAGTTTTCATTGATATTATGACTAAACCGTAAAGATTGGATATGTCTGCCCTGGTCGTTAAGATTGTACTCATCTCCAATACTTTCTTCCTGGATAAACGGAGTAATTTCCCATGTGTAGTCAGAATTTTTTCTAGTGATAATATTGATAATTCCTGATACAGCATTGGCTCCGTATTGAACTCCCATAGCTCCTTCAACAATTTCAATTCTTTCAATATCATCTAAATTGATTTGTGTGAGATCGGCATTATTTCCAAGACCTTCATCACTTACAAGCGGAATATTATCAACTAATATTTTGAAATACTGAGCATCCAGTCCAAATAGCTGAACCCCAGATTTACCAGTTGAGGCGTTGGGTACAATATTGATATTGAGTTGCTGATTCAAGATATCTGCCAAATTATTTGCGGCCAGATTGTCAATAGTCTGCCTGTTGATCACTTTCACTTCAAAGACAGATTTATCAACACTTTGCGGATTGATTTGGCCTGTGACGACGACTTCTTCTAAATCATTTATACTATCTAAATAAGATTCAGATATTTTTTTTGTTTGAGCAGTACTTGCATTCGACACCCCTATAAAAGCAACAATAAGCGGTAATTTTCTCATTATTTATATTGAGTCTTAATAAAAATACTTCGGCAAATATATAATTGTTTTTATTGAATCTAAATAAAAATACATATTTTTGCTTCATAGATTTAACCTAAAAACACAAATCAAATGAGAATCAAGACTTTAGTACTTTCTGTTTTTTTAGCAACAGCTTTTCTGAGTGTAGAAGCTCAGGAAGCAAAAAAAGTTCAAGATCAAAAAGCCATTAAAGACATGTGCGGTTGCTTTGAAGTAAGCTTTAAATACACTGAAACCTTTTCACCAGAAATCGATTACGAAAAGAAATTAGATTATACGGCTTACGCTTTAGAATGGGCTGAACTTATTGAAGATAAAGAGGATGAGATATCTATTCAACATTTATTAGTAATCAATGACACCATGGTCATAAAGCATTGGCGCCAGGACTGGCTATTTGAGGATGATAGTAAATTTGTTTATGACACGGGGAATACCTGGATATTCATCGATCAGGACAAAGATGAAGTCCAAGGAAAATGGACTCAAAAGGTCTATCAAGTTGACGATAGCCCAAGATATTCGGGAACTGCTACATGGGTTCATTATGACGGCAAAACCTATTGGGAGAATGAAAGCAATTCGCCATTACCAAGACGAGAATATACCAAAAGGGATGATTATAATTTAATGAAAAGAGGCAACAGGCAAGAAATTACAGATGAAGGCTGGGTACATGAGCAGGATAATAAAAAGATCGTAAAACAGGATGATAATAATGAGTCGCTTTTAGTGATGGAAAAAGGCTACAATACTTATACCCGTGTAGAAGATGAGCAATGTTTAGCAGCTAAAGAGTGGTGGTCTGATAACAAAAAGTACTGGTCTAAAGTGAGAAAAATTTGGGATGATATTTATACTTCAAATGAGGTTTTGGAATTGAGAAAGTCTGTAGATGGAAAGCCGCTGTATATGCACTTAACACCAGAAAAGGCCCCGTCTAAAAAGGATATTAGAACAACTATTGAAAAATTCATTGTAAAAGCTTAAGCATGAAATGGATTTATTTTTTGGGCCTAACTTATTTTTTCTGCTTTTCATTTGCAGAGTCTCAAGTCTCTATTCCGAATGTATTGCAGCAAAAACTTGAGAACGCTATCGCATCCACTTTTGAGAATGGAGGATTAGCTATTTCGGAGGTTGATTATAGTCAGTTTGACATTCAAAAAAAAGATGAGTTGCATATTTTCAGAATTTCACAAAATGAAAACCTTATAGGTTATGCCTATCTATCTCAGGCCAAATCCAAACATGATGTATATGATTTTGTGGTGTTATACGATAAGGAGTTAAAGATTAAAAAGTCTAAAATCTTAATCTATAGAGAAAATTATGGAAGACAAGTGGGTTCACAAAGATGGTTGAAGCAATTCATAGGAATGAAACCTGGAGAAACCTTTAATTATGGGAAGGATATTTCAGCGGTTTCTGGTGCTACCATTACGGCATCATCTATGACTAAAGCAGTACAGAATTCGTTAGAAGACATGAAGGTTTTTAATCAATAATGTGTTTAATTATGATCATGAGTCAATCTTTAAAAGATCAATCTAAAGAAGTCAAGCATCTTATATCTGCGTTTTTGTTTGTATTGAGTATCGGCTACTTTACAGGAATTACTTTTGTCGATGAGACTACAGATCAGTCTCCTAAAGGAATTGAGGAAAATTACCTTGGCAATGAGAATGACGAATCAGCGATGGAGATGAAGTTTAAAAAAAGTGAGCAAGAGATCCTAAATATAGTACATACTCACATGCTATCTATTTCTGTTATTTTTTTCCTTACTGGCATTTTGGTATCAAAAACCTCGATTCATTCCTTGCTCATGAAGGTTTTAATGATTGAGCCATTTGTATCTATACTTCTCACCTTTGGAGGTATCTATCTACTTTGGTCTGGAATAATTTGGATGAAGTACATAGTAATGGTATCTGGAATAGCGATGACTCTAGCATTTATCGGTGCCTTGATCGTTATTTTTAAGTCCATGTATTTTACCAACTAAAAATAAACCCCTTTCAAGACTATTGAAAGGGGTTTATTTATTTTATAAGGAATACCAATTATATATCGTCGAAACTTACGTTCGTAAATGCTGTAGCACTCGTGCTTTCTTCTACTTTCTCATTGCTGCTGTTTGAGCTGGAATCGGCCTCAGAAGGTTTAGTAAAGTCTTTCTGATGGCGATCACTGATCACTTCTTCTCCTTTCTTATCGATAATGAAATTTGTCGTCTCATCTAAAGCTTCCTTGAAGTTTTCAAAATCTTCTTTGTAAAGATAAATCTTGTGTTTTCTGTAAAAGAAAGACCCATCGTCATTAGTGAATTTTTTGCTTTCTGTAATCGTCAAGTAATAATCATCTGCTTTCGTAGATCTTACATCAAAAAAGTAAGTTCTTCTTCCTGCTCTAATGACTTTGGAGAAAATGTCTTCGTTCTTCATCGACCCTTGTTCACTCATAATGCTTTTTGTTAAATAAGATTAATATAACGTTTGTTCAAAAATCTTAAAAAAAATCAAAAAAGCAAATAAAATCCTAACTTTCTTTTTCTGAGAGCTGTTTATTATAGAGATCTTTGTAATATCCATCTCTAGCAATCAGCTCTGCATGTGTTCCTTCTTCCAGGACACGCCCCTCATCAAGAATAATAATATGATTTGCATTTTTAGCAGAAGATGCTCGATGGCTCACCACTACAGAGGTTTTATTATCGGATATTTTATTGAGTTTATTGAAGATTTCTTCTTCAGTTTCAGTGTCAACTGCCGATAAACAATCATCAAATAAGACGATTTGAGGATCTTTAATTATCGCTCTAGCTATGGATACGCGCTGTTTCTGTCCACCAGAAAGAGTGATGCCTCTTTCCCCTAATATGGTATCATAGCCCTTATTAAACTCGACGATATTACTATGAACTGCTGCATTCTTGGCGGCATTGATGATGTCTTCTTCAGTCGCATCTGCTTTACCAAATTTGATATTATCTCTTATAGAGCTACTAAACAGGAAAGCATCCTGAGGTACATAACCCAATTGTTGTCGCAGCTCGTTCAGGTTAAGATTTTCTATAGGTTCGCCGTCTATAAGGATTTCGCCTTCGTCCACATCATAAAGTCGTCCGATCAATTCTAAAATGGTAGACTTACCAGAACCAGTTTTACCCATAATCGCCAAGGTTTCTCCTTTTTTAACTTTGAAGGAAATATTTTTTAAAGCGACAATGTTGGTGTCTTCGTAAGTAAAACTTACGTTTTTAAATTCAATTTCACCAGCTATACGTTCTGTTGAGTTGGGAGAATTGTTTTTAATTTTAGGAACTTCACTCAAAAACTCATTAATGCGCTCCTGGGAAGCTTCAGCTCTTTGAACCATAGAGGTGATCCAGCCAACGGAGGCCACAGGCCAGGTCAACATATTCACGTAAAGTAAAAATTCAATGATAACGCCAACATTTTCGATTTTACCATCGATGTACTGCATTCCTCCAAAATAGATCACAAAAAGGTTACTAAACCCGATAAGTAAGACCATCAAAGGGAAGAAGAAGGCTTCTACGCGGGCTAGGTTAACGTTCTTCTCTTTACTTTCATTGGATAACTGTTCAAAATCCGAATTGAAGCGTTTTAATACACCATAGGATTTTATGACGGCAATACCGCTAAAACTTTCTTGTGTAAAGGTGTTGAGGTGAGATAAGAAACGCTGTATTTCTGCACTTCTTTTATTAATGGCCACACTCAACTTATAGATTGCAAATGACAATATGGGAAAAGGAATCAATGTATAGAGCGTTAAGGTAGGTGCAGCCTTTACCATAAAGTAAATGACCACTACAAATAGAGTAAGAGTTTGCACGCCATACATCAATGCTGGACCAACATACATCCTTACTTTAGAAACATCCTCCGATATGCGATTCATTAAGTCGCCGGTTCTGTTTCTTTTATAGAAGTCCAAAGATAAGTTCTGATATTGGGTGTAGATCTCATTCTTAAGATCGTATTCTATATATCTGGAGACAACGATAAAGGTTTGTCTCATTAGAAATGTAAATATGGCAGAGGCTAATGCTGCGCCAACAATCAGTCCAATGTTTAAAAGCAATTTGTCTTTAACGACCTCAATACTGGTAATGTCGCCATTGACATAATCCTCAATGGCGTTGGTAGACTTTCTTATGAGTTGTGGCGTAAAAACAGCAAAAACTCTGGCGCCTACTGTAATGATAAAGCCGAGAAAAAGTCTACCCCGGTATTTGTACAGATATTTATTTAGACTTTGAAGCGCCTTCATCCTCATCTTACTTTAGGCTTGCAAATGTAATCAAAAGAGTGAATTGCCTTCTGATATAACAAAAGTTTAAAACTATATTGGCGGCCTGAGGCAGATGTTTTCAATTTGTATTTAAAAAAACTCTAATAGGGGTTAAACTCATCTTTTAAATATTATTTTTGCGCACTGAATTTATAATTAAAACATGCTTACAAGAAGACATATTCGTGCTAAAGTAATGCAGTCTTTATACGCCTTTCATCAGGGTAGTAAAGACTCCATGCAGGCTGAAGAGAAATTTTTAAAAAAGAGTACAGAAGATATGTACAATCTTTTTTTGATCAATCTTGAGCTTTTGGTTAGCATAAGAAGTCATGCAGAAGACTATTATAAGATAGTGAAAAAGAAATTTTTAGCGACGGAAGAGGAAAAAAACCCAAATACCAAGTTCGTATCCAATCAACTTTTAAACCGGATTTCCAGTAGTCAAGCTTTAAGTCAGTTGATTGATGATCGGAAGTTGAACCATTGGTCTAAAGACGATGAATATCCGAAGTTAATCTGGAATAAAATCTTAGAATCCGATCTTTACGCAGACTACATATTCACAACTACTTCAAGTTTTAAGGAAGATAAAGAGTTTGTTATCGATATTTTTAAAACAATCATTGCACCAAATGAGGATCTTTATGATTACTATGAGGATCATAATTTAACCTGGATAGATGATTTTCCGATTGTCAATACTACGCTATTAAAGTACTTACAAAAACAAAAGGAAGAGGATGAGGTGATATCAATTCCTAGGCTTTATAAAAACACAGAAGATGAAACCTTTGCTAAAGCTCTGTTTACTAAAACTTTACTTGCCGATGAAGAGTTAACCAAAATCACCAGAAACAAAACCCCAAACTGGGACCAGGACAGAATAGCAGAGATCGACAGTATTTTGATGAAGATGGCTTTATGCGAATTCACAAAATTCCCATCTATTCCCGTAAGGGTGACCATCAATGAATATTTAGAATTAGCAAAAGAATACAGTACCCCAAAAAGTAGCACCTTTATCAATGGTGTTTTGGATACGGTTTCTAAAGAATTTCAGAATGATGGTAAAATCAATAAAGTCGGGAGAGGTTTAATGTAATTGCTTTAATTGTATTATTTTTGAAATAAATTTAAATTAATTTCCAATGAAAAAGTTAATGTTTGCCCTAGTTGCTTTAGCAACAATTTCGTTTACAGCTTGTAACAATAAAAAAGCTGCTGATAAGGTTGATGAGTCTAAAAAAGAAATCGCTGAAGAACGCGATGCTCAAACCCAGTCATTTCCTGTCATGGAATTTGATGAAAAAGAGTACGACTTCGGTACTGTAGAAGAAGGAGAAGTTGTAGAGCACACTTTTGCTTTTACAAATACTGGAGACGCTCCACTTATTGTCTCTAATGCTACAGCAAGTTGTGGTTGTACAGTTCCAACCTGGACCAAAGAAGCTGTTGCCCCTGGAGAAAAAGGAGAAATGCTTGTCAAATTTAATACTAGAGGGAAGCCTAACCAGCAAATGAAAGCGGTAAGAATTACTGCTAATACAAAATCGGGTAGAGAAACGATTAGAATTAAAGCTTTCGTTAACCCAAAAAACAGTAATGCTGGTTCACCAGTGAAATAAATTTTATGGATCAATTAGGAAGTTTATTACCCTTAGTTTTAATTTTTGTTGTGCTTTATTTTTTTATGATAAGGCCACAAATGAAGAAACAAAAGAAAGAAAAAAGTTTTATAGAATCCATTAAACGTGGAGATAAAGTAGTTACCAAGAGTGGTCTTCATGGGAAAGTGGCAGATATGAGCGAAAAACTTGATGCCGTCATTCTGGAAACCGGATCTGGCAAAATGACTTTCGATAAATCTGCGTTATCTTATGAGTTATCACAAAAAGTGAACGCTCCAGCTAAAGAAAAAGAATCTAAGTCTTCTAAAAAATAATTTAAAAGGCAACTTCTTAAAAGCTACCGGAAACGGTAGCTTTTTTTAATTAAATTTGGTTCAAAATATACATATGTCATTAACTCCATCCAGCATGTTAGAACTTGGCACTATAGCTCCAGGTTTTAACCTTTATGACACAGTTTCCAGAGAAACTTACAGCTTAGATGACTTGAAGGGAAATAAAGGTACTGTGATTATGTTTATCTGTAACCACTGTCCTTATGTGAAGCATGTGAATGAAGAGATCGTAAGATTGGCTAATGATTATAGGATTTTAGGGTTTGGTTTTATTGCTATTTCCAGCAATGATGCAAAGGCTTACCCTCAGGATGATCCGGATGAGATGTTTAAAACAGCAAGACAGCTGAATTATCCTTTTCCGTATCTCTATGATGAAAGTCAGGATGTTGCTAGAGCTTACCATGCCGCCTGTACGCCAGATTTTTTCGTATTCGATGACTATTTAAAGTTGGTTTATAGGGGTCAGTTGGACGATTCCAGACCCAAAAATGGGATTCCAACCTCTGGAAGAAGCATGCGAGAAGCATTGGATGCCTTACTCAACAATAGGCCTGTTTCTCAGATTCAAAAACCCAGCATGGGATGTAATATAAAATGGAGAACGTATTAACATAAGCTGACTATATTCCTAAATAAGATTAATTAATATAAAATTTGGTTTCATATCTCAAGACAAAACCTAATTTTGTATAAAACAATAAATATTATGGCATTAGAAATAACTGATAAAGATTTTCAAGAAAAAGTTTTAGAAAGCGACAAGCCCGTCTTAGTTGATTTTTGGGCAGCCTGGTGTGGGCCATGTAGAATGGTAGGGCCAATCATAGATGAATTAAGCTCTGAGTATGAAGGTAAAGCAGTAGTAGCTAAAATGGATGTGGACCAAAATCAGGAGTTTGCAGCTAAATATGGTGTAAGAAACATACCTACTGTCTTACTATTTAAAGATGGTGAGCTTGTTAATCGTCAGGTAGGAGTCGCACAAAAAGAAACTTATGCAGAAGCAATAAATAATGCTTTGTAATTAGATTACAAGATACTTACTTTTAAGGGCTTGATACGATGATATCAAGCCCTTTTTATTTCTCATTACTATGGATATCAAATCAGAGCTGAAAGATTCAAAATTAAAGAACTTACCCCTGCTAGCTTCTCAGGTAGTAGAAGGATTTATTTCCGGAATACACAAAAGTCCCTTCCATGGCTATTCTTCTGAATTTGCAGAACATAAGCTTTATAATTCTGGTGAAAGCACTAAGCACATCGATTGGAAGCTTTATGCAAAAACAGATAAACTCTACACCAAAAAATTTGAAGAAGAAACCAATTTAAGGTGTCATTTTATTTTGGACCAGTCTTCTTCTATGTATTATCCGGAAATGAAGTCATCATCCATGTCTAATCTCAATAAGCTAAGTTTTTCAGCTCTGTCTATAGCTTGTATAATGCAGCTTCTAAATAAACAAAGAGATGCCGTAGGATTGAGTATTTATGATGAAACTATTCAATTTCAAGCTAAAGAGAAGGGGAGTAGCGCTCATTTCAATATGATATATAATGAGCTTGAAACTTGTATAGCCCAGCCGAAGACCAGCTCAAAGACGAATACGTATCAGTTTCTGCATGAAATCGCAGAGCAACTGAAACGAAGATCTCTGGTGTTTTTGTTTACAGATATGCTTCAACCAGAGTTACCCAGAGCCGACCTGTTTGAAGCGTTGAGACATCTCAAATATAATAAGCATCAAGTAGTGCTTTTTCATACGCTAGACTATAAAACCGAAGTTAGATTCGAATTTGATGAAACACCAAAACAATTTTTTGATCTAGAAACCGGAGCTAAAATCGATCTATATTCACATCAAATTCAAAAAGATTATGCTGAAAAGATGTCTGAATTTATTCAGGAAATCAAGTTGACCTGCTCAAAATATGGAATCAGATATGTCGAGGCAGATATTCAAAACAATTTCGAAAAAATATTGTCGACATACTTAGTTGAAAAACAGAAGCTAAAGGCATAAAGCTTAATACTGAGAAATTATTTTCCTCAAAGTTGTTTGTGTAATTAAAAATTGGGTTTATATTTGCACTCGCAATTAAGCAACGGTCTGGTAGTTCAGTTGGTTAGAATACCTGCCTGTCACGCAGGGGGTCGCGAGTTCGAGTCTCGTCCAGACCGCTTATTTTTAAGATGTTGTGTTGTGAATGTGTTACCACATTCCTAGGTTTAGAAAAATAAACCGCTAGAAGTCTTTCCCATCAGGAAGGGCTTTTTTATTTTAGGGCAATTCTTGAATTATGCTTCATTTTGTTTATATCCTACACTCTAAAAATAAAGATATCTACTACAAGGGCTATTCAACGCTTCCTTTTGTCAGGTTAAAACAACATAATCAAAATTTAACCACTTATACCTCAAACAAAGGCCCTTGGATTTTAGTCTACCTTCAATCTTTTAAAATGAAAAAACAAGCCTTAATACGAGAAAGGAAACTAAAAAAATATAGCAAAGATCAAATCAAGAGATTAATCCAAACGCCTTTAAATGAATTAGAACATTTTAAGGTAAAGGAATAGGTCTGGAATCGTCCAGACCGTCCCCAAGGCTTTGGGGATTGTGTTGTGAATGTGGTATCACATTCCTAGGTTTAGAAAAATAAACCGCTAGAAGTCTTTCCCATCAGGAAGGGCTTTTTTATTTTAGGATACTTTTTGACTTTTAATTAGCCTTAAAGTCAAAAATGCTTATCGATAATTTAAATCTTTTTCGCTAACGAATTACGTATATTTACATCTCTAATTTTATAAATTCTAAAATTGATACACTATAAAACCAAAAGGGGCATTACTCTAGAAGCTTTATTTTATACAGGATCTTTATTGCTTCTTACGCAAAGTTGTATAACAACTTCTGAAGATAAGAAAGCAAGTCCAGAATCAGAAGATAAGAATATATATAACTTAAGAGAGGCACAGGTTAAACCAGAAGGCTATGATTATTCAGACCAAAAGACATTTAAAGTTTTATCCTGGAATGTTGAGCATTTTGTAGATAGTTACGATGACCCGTATATAAATACAAATCGAGAAAATAATCCAAATGCTGATCTCGATAAAAAATTATCTTATTTGGTTGAAGGCTTAAAAACCGCCAATGCAGATCTTGTGATTCTTCAGGAATTCGAAAGTACTAAGTATCTCAGGCAAATTGCAAAGGACAGTCTACCTGAGTTAGGTTACACTTATGTTGCTGGTGCACCCAGCGATGATTGGTACATGAATGTAGTTGTGATGAGTAAGTTTCCTCTAGGAGTTCTTTACTCTTACGGCAATGTGACTACTCCAGCTTTAGATTATGTGGATGAGAATGGAAACAAAGAGACCCAAAACCACCTGAATACTAGAATGTGGTCTCTGGAAGTTTTTCCTGCAGAGGACTATGATTTTATTCTCACAGGTTTACATCTAAAAGCAGGAAGGGGAGAGCGTAACAAGGCCATCCGTTTAGGACAAATCAACTTTTTAAAACAACGATTCCAACGTTTTATTGAATTAAATCCTTCTCAAAATCTATTGATAACGGGCGATCTTAATAGTACTCTGGAAAGCGATGAAATTTCGGCTTTAAAAGATGGAAACAATAAGGCCTTTACTTTTTATGATCCATTACCCGTGGACCAGATGACGCATTCAGTAAAGAATCCAGAAAGGCGATTGGATTACACCTTATTCAACGGAAATATGCAAAACGAATATGTACAACATTCTGCTCAGGTTCCAACTCTTTTGGAAGATGAAAAATTGGAAGTAATGAGCGATCACCTGCCTTTAATTATTTCCTTCAGGAAAATTGATGAATAGGGATAGACATTTTGGTGGGTTGTTTTAACCAACAATATTATCTGCTGCATAGGCAGCTGGAAGTAAGTCAGGTTTTATTCGTGCCTTAAACCCTAAGGATTCCACATAGCCAACTGCGGCGGTGACCACCCTGTTGGATTTGAATTTTGGGTCCACATTATAATCCAGATCAATAGTGTCAATCTCAATACGATGTTCACGCAAGTAAAGTGCCGTCTCTACAGAACGTTCTGCCTCTCCCCAGAGTCGAGTCCACATGTCTGAAATGAGAGGGACAACTTCCTTACGATAGATCACATGGCAGCCCGTAGAGGCTATATTAAAGACTAAAGTAGTTGCATAAGTTGTATTCAATTTATTTTGACTATCACAGCCTAAGTATAATTTAAGATCCTGACCTTTATACAATTCACAATAATCACGAACATATTTGGCTACATCAAAAGCGTCTGAGCTAGTCAATTTTTTAAATTCCATCCTAAAGTCTTATCAGTTCTAAAAATCATTTAAATATCGAATAGTTCACTCAAGTAAGTCATTAAAAGTAAGGCTTTTAATCTTACTTTATGAAGATGTTAATCTTTAAATCCTGGTATGTTCAAAAAGACAGATCTTAACTCTATTTTAAATCTTATTGATGTATATAAATAGCCAATAAGGTCTAGTGAATAAAATCCTAACACACATATTAAATTCCAGTATATTTAAGCCAGCCTATGCGTCTATTTACTAAAAGGAGCGGTTTTAAGAGGTCAGGTGGTCCATCATTCTTCAGTCTTTTCTTTATTATGATCAACCACATGCAAAGAAAATTATCAAGCTTAAAAGAATAGTATTTCTTGTTGTAAGTTTCACCTGCATGTTGCCGTTGTTGTGAATGCAACAAAGATTTGTCGGACTTGGCAAATAAGAACAGACCTTTGGTTTAAGCCGAAACAGCTATGTTTTATACACAGTGTTAGTAGTAGTGTTTGTTTTACTAAAAGTAAAATTTATTTGTCAATTTGATAGATTTATTTTACGTTTGTTGAAAATTTAATCATTATGAAATTAAATTATTTATTTCCGAATAAGTTCAAGAAAATTGGTTGGTTTATTCTTATTCCTTCTGCAATTTTAGCTTTAGTTATTCTTATATTTGAGTATCAGCCAAGTTTTTTAGATTTTAAACTTCCTGCTATTTTCATCAGCGAACTTTTTGGTGATACAAAACTGTTTGGGATTGTTACCAATAATATTTTGAATGACATTGTTGGTATATTAATTATCATTAGTTCCTTATTGGTCGCTTTTTCCAAAGAAGAATCGGAAGATGAATATATTTCGAAAATTAGATTAGAGTCGCTAGTTTGGGCAGTTTATTTTAACTATGGAATTCTTTTGGTGTCATTTTTGATTATTTATGATATTTCTTTTTTGTGGGTTATGTTGTTTAATATGTTCACAATCTTAATCTTTTTCATCGTTAGATTTAATTGGCAAATTTCCAAACTTAAAAAATCGGCTAATTATGAAGAATAGTATTAAAGTCGAAAGAGCCAAAAAAAATATTACTCAAGCTGAATTAGCTAAATTGGCAAAAGTTAGTAGGCAAACAATTAATGCAATGGAATTAGGGAAATACGTCCCTTCTACAGTCTTGTCTTTAAGATTAGCTCAAATCTTTGAAGTCGAAATTAGCGAAATCTTTACTCTGGAAGATTCCGATTGGGATTAGGTTATATTACTTGCACGGTCGTTTCTGGCTATGACTTCGTTGCGGAAAAATCCGCAGGATTTTTTCCGTTGTGGCCTTAAGATAGCAAAATAGCGTTGAATTCCGCCAAGGAATTCAACCGCAATGAATTATAGCCTGTGATGTGCTTAGTTTTTTCCTTTTTTTAGTTTCTTTTCCTTTTCACGTTTTTCCTTTTTCAATCGCCGTTTTTTCGCTCTTTCAGTTTCAATCTCAAACACAATTGGTAAAGAGTATTTTTTGCTGATTTTCTTGCCATCATATTCGGCAGGCGTCATTTTAGGTAGTTCTTTTATAATCCGAATAGCTTCTTTTTCAAATAATGGATGAACAGAACGTGCTTTTACATCAACAATGTTTCCATTTTCATTAACACTAAAAATGGTAAAGACTTTTATTTGGTCTCCTCCTTTATAATTTAATTTTTTTGCTATACTGTCTAATCTTTGTTTATTTTCATTATGAAAGGATTCCGAAACCTTTTTAGATATATTATTCTGTCCAAATGCAAAATTGGTCAGAGTTAAGATTAAAATAATTATTATTCTTCTTTTCATTCTATTATGCTTGGTTTTTAACTAATTAGCTACAACGTTGAGTATAAGAATAGTAGCGGACTTTTATAGACTAATTTTTCGCTTAAACACAGAACTTATTTCTACATACTTACTTTTGTTTTAGCGACTAAATCGCTATTATTTTTATACCTTGTTGTAAGCCGTACTTTTATAGTTCATCAAGTATCGCGGGTATTAATTCCTGAAAAAACACATTATTATAATGTCTCCCGCTGCAGTTTGTCGCAACACTTATAGAAATATTCTTTTTCTGATTGTAAAAGACCATAGATTGATATTTTAAAGTACTGCCGAAATGACCTATATAATAGTCATTGTTGTATGTCAATTTCATAATTCCATTGCCATATTCCGAAATTATCCCATCTCCAATAGGTATAGTCATTGGTTTCATTTCAATCCATTCCTCCATTTCCGATATTGTCCTGGCTTCCAATATCGAATTATCCCGATATAGTTTAGTCAAAAAACTATTAAGCGTTTTTGTATTGGCAAAAGCACCACCATCAAAGCCATAATACTCTCTCCAAGCCGAAACTTCTGAACTTGCTTCGTCTGTTTGTCCGAAAAAAGCCTGCAAGCCATTTTCGTCCGTACTTATGTTTATACCCGAAAGATCGTTGCTCTCATAGAAGTTGTTAAAGTAAGCCTTATAGGATTGGTCTGTAACGGTTTCCACTATTTTCTCAAGAAAAAGATAATTTGTGTTACTGTATGAAAAATTGCCGCTACTTTCTAACGTGTCTTTGACAAGCAATACTTTTTCCTCAAAAGTTTTAGGTGCATTATTGTTCGTTACTTTTGTTATCCAATCAGGATTCTTGGTGTAATCGAATAATCCACTTGTATGGTTCAATAGATTTTTAACAGTCAATTTTTCAATTCCAACTATCGATCGAGTGAGCGATATATAGTCTGTAACTTTGCCATTGAGTTTTAGTTTCCCGTCTTCAATGAGTTTAAAAATGGCAACTGCGGAAAGGTATTTGGTTGTGCTTCCAATCCCGTATATATTTTGTTTGTTGACTTCTTTGTGGCTGTAATTAAAATGCACTAAGTTATTTTCTGTGGTAATGGTAAGTTCCAAGGATGGGATGTTTTCGTCCTTGGCAATTTTGACAACTTTCTTTTCGATTTTTTTTGAAAGGTTAGGTGGTTTAATATTTTCCTTCTCACAAGAAGTAAGCAAAAAAAATTGGCTGATTATTATGATTAAATATGTTGTCATTTTGTTCAATGTTGATGTTTTTAATGACGCACAACGGCTCTCTAGTATGGCCAGTAGCGTGCAAATACTAGCTTAATTTTCAGTTTATCTTTTACGCTTATAAATATACCAAAACTTTCGGTTTAGCTCCTAGAAGCTATTGGCTATACTAGGTGTTATGGCAATTTTTTATTCTTAGTTTTTAATATCTGCTTAATTTTTTCAACTTTTTTGGAATCAATCCCTGGCCAAGAAATATCTCTAGATATCCATCTTGCTTGTTTGTCAGTTTTGTATCGAATTACGAGTATTTCATCTCCAACTTTAGAATCTCCATAAACAATTAAGTTATCCGCTGTCAAATGTGGAAATAAATTGAAAATCATAGAAAAAGGGTTGCATCCCTTATTATTTGATAAGCCTTCACTTTGTAAATTAACTCTCCTGATATCTTCAATCGGTACTATAAATTCATATTTGTTTATAATTCCACAGTGAAATTCAAATTTGGAGTCTGTTATTTTTACGTAACCATTTTTATCAAATTCTATAATGTATTCTGTATTCTTATTTTCTCTCAACTTTTTTGTCATGTCTCATACTGAAATAGGTTGACCATTTTTTTGGTTTTTCTATTTTCTTATTGGTTGACTAATATCGGTATTTTTCTGTATTGTTTATAATTATGGT